>ULRD01015753.1_pt1 | contig 114292 bp, 118 predicted proteins | sample 1955181 | NCBI WGS metagenome assembly ULRD01 (sample SAMEA4835675, study PRJEB28245) | human gut metagenome | biome: gut microbiome; material: fecal sample | place: Denmark | collected 2008
ATCATTGCCATGGATAAATTAATGAAAAACAAAAAAGAGCGGCAAGAGTTATTTGCTAAGATGAAAGCAAATGAAATAAAACGCTGTATTTGTTCTAATATTTATTCCACTGGTGTTACCATTGACGAATTGCGATGTGAAATTAATTGTTGTGGGGGAGGCGCCGGTATTATGGCCACTCAAAAACCAGGAAGGCTCGCGGAAGTAAAACCCAACAAACCTGAGGGTATAATGATAGATTTTCTATTTATGCCTTCTGCTCACTGCAATCCGGCAAGCGGAGATGCAATGATTATGCGAGATTCCTATCTGCGCCTCAATGCCTACAGGGAACTAGGATATACAGTTGATATTTTGGAAAACATTGAACAACTAAAAATTTAATTATGGCAACATCAAATACTTCTAAAAAACATACAAGATATTTTGTCGCAGTTATAAAACAATTTATCAATAGCACTTACGACGAGTATGCGGAAGATGAGGAAGAAACGGATGACGTAGATTCTGATACGCAAGTAAGTAATTTGGCTGCATTGCAAGAACTGAATGCAGTGGAACTTTTTTCAGTAGGTAAACAACTCTTGTTTCTGGAAACTGATGAGCTGGAAGAGGGTGATTTGACGAGTGAAGAAGCTGAAGAAATGTTCATAAATTGGCTAGAGAACTGTGCTGACGGATGGGATTATCTTTCCATGAAGCCAATAACCGTAGACGGCAAAAAAATGTATCAAGTGGATGGATCTCCCTTTGTTTTTAAATTTGTTAACATAAAAGAAATAACCAAAGAAATCTTTAACATATCGAAATATTTCCAACTTTAAAAAATGGACAACAACCACAATATCACCGTTAAATACCAAGCACTTCCCGGAGTTAAAGCTCCTGAAATCAAATCAGAAGGAGCGCATTGTGCAGATATTTATGCCAAACAAATGGTAAAGATTTATCCTGGAGAAATAGTTATTGCTAAGACAAAGCTATTTACAGAAATTCCTCAAGGATATGGAGCGCGTATATTAGAACGTAGCTCTATGCCTGTAAAACATAGGGTAACCGTAAAAGCTGGAACCATTGACAGCGATTATCGCAACGAATGGGGAGTGGTATTGTATAAAATGCCAGGACTAACGTTGCGGAATGCCCTGCGTATCAATATAAAAAAATATAATGAAGACGTAGAAAATGAAGAAGTTAACAATAAAGGACTTCTCTCCAAACTGAAAAATTGGGCAGGGGTACTAAGCGATACGGTGGAAGATTATATTTCCAGCAATAGGCCTACTATATATCTGGAAGGTGATCGTATAGCCCAAGTTAAATTTGAGCCGACGGTCACGGCTAAATTTCAAGCTTCTGATAATCTTAGCAAAACTGAACGCAATATGGGCGGCTTTGGCAGCTCTGGAAAGTAATAACAATGGAAATCGAAATTATAGATATTTCTAAAGCAAATGTGCCGAATGTGCGCTTTGACATAACTGCTTGGGAAAAAATTCAATTTATTGTAGACCATGAATCAATGGAAATCGGTTGGTTCGGAACAGTTGATCATGATCCTAAAAGTAACACATATGTCGTAACAGACATATTTATTACCGAACAAAAACGTCATGGTGCTACATGTGAACAATCCGCAAAAGGAATAAACGCACTGACTTCCGAAATTATTCGTGATCGATCATTAAGCTCCGAAGAAAAGCGGGATCGTTTAAATAAATTCAATTTTTGGGGACATTCTCATGTTAATATGGGAGTAAGTCCTAGTAGTGAAGATATTGCCAACGCAAAAAGATTTGCCGGTAAGGACTTTTTGATTACCGGGATATTTAATAAAAAAGGAGATGTTCGCTTAGATTTTTGGGATTTTAAAAATAATCTACACTATGCGGAACTTCCTATAAGAAAACGTTGGAATCTGTCTGATGAAACGGTTACAAAGATAATATCCGATATAAATACCAAAGTTAAAGAAATTACATATGAGCCGTCTTATAGTTATGGTTCACCGCAACATTTACGTTCCGGCAGGGCTTTATTTGGAAGCCCAGCATCTGTTTGGAACAGCGAAAAACCATCTGTAAGTAACGAAGGGATTGACCTTGACGGCGCTATACGTAGTAGCAATGCAAGTAGCAATAAGCTCGTAGAAAAAGTAGATAATAACGATTTCTTTTCTAAAACTCAAATCTCTCAAAAATCATGGATGCAGCATTAATTGATTTTGAACGGCAACACTCCTTCTTGGATCCGGCAAATTTTAACCAAAAAAATTATCGCATAGATATTATAGGAGCTGGAGCAACAGGATCTTATGTTGCATTTCAGTTGGCTAAAATGGGCATCCAAGGTATGCATATTTGGGATGCTGATGTCGTAGAAAGCCATAACCTTCCCAATCAACTTTATGGGCTTGCAGATGTGGGCAAACCTAAAGTAGAAGCCTTATCAGAGTATCTAAAAGAAATTGCAGGTATTGAAGTTACAACACATAATGAATTTGTAAATTCGGAAACTGGGATGTTAGGGGATATTGTGTTTTTACTTACAGACACAATGTCTTCTCGCAAAGAGATTTACGAATCGTGTTTAAAGTATTACGCAACGCAATTGTGTATTGAGACCAGACTCTCAGCAACCCAAGGAAGAGTTTATGCTTTTAACCCTACTGATATAACTGATCAGATGCGGTGGGAAAAAACTTTATATTCCGATGAAGTCGCTGAAAAAAGCGAGTGTGGCACATCCGTTATGATGGGCGCCTCTTCTTCAATGATTGCGTCAATGGCCGTATGGCAATTTATAAAGTGGGTCACAAAACGTGACGATACCATTGATGAAAAATATCGACTTGCAAATCCTGAATTTGAAGTGCTATTTTCCGTTTATCCGAATTATAACTTTCTTTTTAATCTTTAACCCAACCTACATAACTCAAAAACAAAAAATTCAAATCATATGACAAAACAAGAAATTATCGAAAAAATTGCTGAAGCTGTTGACTTTAACGCTACACGTGTTCTGAGGGACACTGTAATTCGTGGCGCAGATAAAATTATCTCGGAAGCGACCATGTTTGAATATTGGAACAACTTTGGTGAACTAAAACGCGATGTTGTCGATTATATTGAAGAACATGAAGCTGAGGAGACCCGTGAAATCGAAGAAGATGAACAAGAGGCTCCTTGTGACCACGTGCCTCAGGAATCCGAGGATCCAAACGCTACCAAATCTGTAACCATTGTGCCGTTTCAGGCTATGTGCCGTGAAGTGCGTATTCCGGCATCCTGGACGTTGAAACAGATTTTGGATGCGTATCCAGATCTGAAAATTGACGTAGAAACCGGCATGTGGGATATTCGCATAAATGGCGGTGGAGATGATGTTGCACCTGATGCAGAATTATGCGTGCCCAAGGACGGAGACTTTATTCAGATTGCCACCCATTCTAAAGGCAACTAACCTTTTTTAATTCGCTGTATATCATGGCTCCCGATACGCAAATTGTCGGGAGCCATTTCTTTTTTCAAACTTTCACACACTAAAAAAAACAAATGAAATCTTTAGAAACAATTCTCGCAAAACAAAATTTCGACGATTTACAAGTACAGTTTTATTCTCCTGGGAAACAAACTGTGTTACTTGAAGCATCAAAAGCTACTGTAGATTATTTGGTTAACTTTAGTAAGTCGGCACTGCCCTGCAAATGGATTACGGGAATTTTTTCTACTTATGAAGAAATAAAATCAGACGTATCACATGAATCTATCGGGCTTTTCTTTAAAAAGTACGACATAATAACAAATGCCAATTTACTTGAAATAAATCTTCGCAGTTTAACACACGGAAAGACTTATTTAAATGAATTTGAGGTAGATTTGTGTTTCAATTATAATAAGCCTTATTGTTTGTTTCCTGAATTTGGGCGTTTAATAAATGCATGTTTTACGCAAACCATACAAATAAAACGTGACATTATAAATTATCTATTAAATCATTGTTATATAAAACTGCATAGCGTATGTAGATCAAATACTTTAGAACGCCAGGATGCTTTGTTTTGCCAAGATTGGTTTGGAAGCAAACGTTTGCAAGAGAGGAATGCATTAACTCCCTTTCAAGGATTAAAAATTTGGCCTAAACTTGATAAGTATTATTATAAATTTAATTATCATAAAGCTAAAAATTTTTCTCCTTATATTATAACTAAAATTTACAGTGAACACTTTGATCTTGAAACTGAAGTCGATAAAATAGCTTCTTTTATTGTAAATGAAGACCCTTCGACCAACAATGTGGAAACATTTCGTGAGTCTGAAGAAACTAAGATAAGTAATTTACTTCAAGAAATATCCGATAAGTTTTCAAAAAAACTATTTGAGAACAAAAAATATATTAAACTCTTTAAAAAAGCAGAAAAACATCTCATTTTTGTTCCTAATTTTACTTCTAAACACTTATTAAATAATACAGGACACACTAAAAAAGAAATTTTAAATTTTATCTTATTCGGGCTTGCACACAGTTGGAATGAACTAAATTCTTATGGTGTACCCAGTGCAATTTTAAGTAATTATCAAAGTCTTGCAGAACCTATAAGATTTAAAGAAGACTATGTTCGCAATTTAATAAAAGTTATTTGCGAGTTTATACCGTTACTTTCCGACACGTACAGTAGTGTTAGAAGTATCACAAAGGCTCTGCAGTGTTTTGATTGTGTAAAAAGTTATCTTGATTTCATTGACCATGTACTAAACAGCTATAATAACAAGTTAAACCGTTTTAAATGCATAAGTTTAAATTGCAAAATTTTTTACGCTGTCCCTGACCGTAATTCAGATATATTCTATGCAGAATGGTTACAAGGCATTGATCAAAACAAAGAAACTTATACAAAAAAGTATAATTTTAACATTTTCTCCAATTTATTTGATGTCACAGCTTTTGTACCAAAATATATTGATTCGAGTTTACAAGAATTTAATATAAAAAATCTTGCGGAAGTATTAAGCATCAATACTGTAACTCGCAACACGCTAAATACCTATACTGAAGGCAATTCTTTTACATGGGGAACCATATCTGAAAATATATTTCTCTCACCTGCACTTCAGTCAACTGTATCTCTGGGCTTAAAACGCTCATACAGTATTTCAGATCTGCTATCCAACACTTCGTCTAATCCTGATGACCGTGTTTATTCAGGGTATGCAAGAAACTTGTTATTTTCAGAGGCAACGAATGCTAGTTTCTTGCCGCTTACTACAAAAGAACATAGAAGTCTTGCAACTTATATTAAACCACACGATGTAGAGCAATATTTAGTGTCTCCGATATTTAATTGGGATAAAATAATATATTCACAAACTAAATATCAAGTTTCTACTTCACCAAATTTTTACTGTATAAATGCTGATGCTGATCCAGCTAAAGATCGTATTAATTGTGAATTGCCATTATACAATGATACACTTACTGAATGTTATGGAAAATTTTATCCTATTATAAATCAAATCGACATTCCGGTATGGTATATACCAGGAAAAGTCATTCATAAGCTTACTCGTTATTGCTACGATGGTATTGGATCAACATTTTTTACAAATGTTAGAAATCTGGTTATTAAATATTTGTGTGATGGATTAAATATCATAGATCAATTATTCTATTTGGCTGTGAATCGAGAGGAGAGTGTGATTACATCCTCTTTTGAAGATTGCGTAATCGAACAAGCGTTGACCCATCCATTGGTTCAAAGACCATGGAATGAGTTTTTTGCAAAAAAACTCCGCAATAAAAAACCCAGTCCTCCAAATATTGTAAAAATTAATACAATTGTCAGCATTAATGGAAACTCTGTAACATCAAATGATGAGATCTTGGATTTTATCGAATCTAAAAATTTAGAACAATATTTTGAATTATATCGCAAAAATATTCAAAAAAATTGCCAAGATTTAGATGATTTAATTGAGAAAAAAAATAACTTATTGCTTAAAGTAGCTAAATATCAAACAGATATTCTTGATAAAATTAATCAAAATAATGGAATTGATTTGTTTAAATCCTGCGATGAAACGCTGAAAGCTTCTTGGATGAAACAAATCAATTTGTTGCAGCAAAACAAACGTATTATAAGCATTAATTTTGATCTGGTTAATAAGCGTTTGGAAGTGGTTTTTAAACCGAAAAACATTGTAGATCCACGTTCGGACATTGAATATGATATAGGTACAATTGCTGTATCTTGGCCTTTAGATATAAATTTTAATGGTTGTATTCGTCCTATATCGAATGTACACAATCAACTTAAAGTTTACTCTAAAAATATTAATCTGGAGGAATTTGGAAGTCTTTGTAGTCAAATTACTTCTTTAGATAATACGGAAATTGTTAACTTAGTGGATCAGTTATTTGAACCTGTGCACATTAAAGAAGCAAAGAATGTGTTGTCAAGGAATACACCAACAACGAATTTAACAATTTACGGAGAAAAAGCTGTACCTCATAGTTCTCCGGAAGGGTCAGGAAGCGTATGTTTTGGAAACTATTCCTCAGCAATCAATAAAGCTGCAGAAGAAGTCAATCTCATGAATTTGGCAGGATTGACAATGTTAAATGCTGAATCTGCAAATTTAAAAGACACTTGGGGTAAAAGCTTGCCCATGTTTCAAATCGCTGCGGGAAAATATTCAACCTTAGATCTTGCACAAAAAACATTTGAAAGGAAATTATTACGTAACAAAAAATACATTATTCCGGAATTAGGTACTCCTCATGTCTATGATCAGCTTGGTACCATACAATCTATGTTAATAGCAAGCACCAATAATGCATGGCCTAAATTCTATACCCTTTGGGAAATTAACAATAATGCTTACATGATAATACAATTTTTAGGCAACCTATATAAAAGGATAGAACCTTTCAGGGCTAATGCACGCGAGCTTGTAAGAAAGTTGTTTAAGGAAATTTGTGCGCGTATATATAAACCATTTACAGATCAAGAGCTTGAAGATTTAAATGCAAAAACTAAATTTAAATTTCAAGACTCCTCTATATGGAGATATATAACACGTGAAAATACAGATATTGACGTAGATAAGTGTAAACTATTTACAACAGATTATTCTTTAGAAGAATATTTTCATAGGTATACATTTAACTATAGTAGCTATGAATATTTAAATAGTTTGAAAGATTATGTAGATCTTGATCCTGAGAAAATGGAGCAAGTATTTGCAGAAAGTATTGAATATGTTGTAAGAAATTGTTTATTCTATAAAGGTGATTATGAAGTAAAAAGATTTATGCCAAGACAGATTTTAGAATTTGAAGATCTAATTTTTGGCAAAGATTTTTACTTAATTGAAACAAACGATAAACATTATAATTTCTTGCTAAGAATTTGTAATAACTATTCATATAAAAGTATTACTGTAGAAGTTTTAAAGTTATTTAAAAAATCTTAATTTTAAATCCCGAAAGGATACGCAATAGCTTGTCTATTGCGAGGAATTTCGGGAGTCTCCTTTCTATTGTTTAATGTTTTGTTTAAGTTTGTTGTTGACATTATTATATTAATATATTAATATATGAATATATTAACTGTTAAATGAAATTACTCCGCACAGTAAAGCTTAAGCTAGAGAACGTAAATCCTACCGATTTACTTCCTACATTTCGAGCCTATACTGAGGCGTATAACTATATTTGTGAAATAGGTTTCAAGGATCGTAATTTTGATAAACGAAAGCTTCACGATCAAACCTATGCTTATTGTAGAACACAATTCGCATTACCCGCTGATCTCACTACACAAGTTCGGGATCAGGCAGCGGAAGCCATCAAGTCCACTACGAAACTAGAACGAAAGAAACATAAGAAGTTCAAATGTCCTAAATCCAAACAAATGTCTTTGAGATTAACAAAGAACTCCTTTAATATATGGTTCGATCGTTTCGAGGTTTCTATCCTAACATTGAATGGTAGATTACGCTTTAAAGTAAATCTACCAGACTACTTTAAACAATACTTCTCGTGGCGTAGGAAAGGTGCTACACTCTCATTAAAGAAAGGCAAAGCATTCCTACACATCATATTTGAGAAGGAGGTTGAGGATGTACAATTTTCCAATGATAATGTACTTGGTATAGATCGAGGCATAGTCAATATAGCCACACTATCTGATGGTACTATCTTCTCTGGAGAACATGTTCTACAAGTAAAGAAACGCTATGCTATTTTAAGATCCAAACTACAATCCAAGGGTTCTAAATCCGCTAAAAGACACCTCCGTACATTAAGTATGAAGGAGAACCGTTTCGTTACGGATGCGAACCATTGTATTAGTAAGGATATTGTTTCTATGTGCGTTCCCGGTACTACTATAGTTCTTGAAAAACTAGAGGGTATTAGAGATCGTAGTAGCAAACTGCGAAAGTCCGAAAGGGCTAAAGTAAATTCGTGGAGCTTTTACCAGTTGGAACAATTCCTAACATACAAAGCATTAGCTAAGGGCTGCAGTGTTCAACACGTTGATGCTCGTTATACATCACAAAAATGCAGTAGATGTGGGCATACTATTAAAGGCAATCGAACTACACAATCCCATTTCAAGTGTCAGAAATGTGGATTTGAATGCAATGCAGATTTAAATGCTGCGTTAAATATAGCAAATAACTTTAGGGCTTCTGTCAACAAGCCTATTGTAGCAAGCAGTAATGCTTAGTTACAAGCTCACGAGCTCGTCTGGTGAGTAGTTGACTTTAAAAATTGACAAGTCTAAGCTATTTCTAAATAAATATTTAAATTTTAGAAATAACTTTAAAGTGAAAAAGATTGATATTTTAAAAAAAATTAAACAACAAACATCTAATGCTAATATACAAAAGCAAGGTGTAGTCGATAATTTACATACGCAAATCCGATTTAATCCATCTCAAATTAAATCCAAGACCGTAACTGTAGAAGAAATTAAAAATACCCCTTTGCTAAAGGCGTATTATCAAGATACACTTGGACTTGATACAGATGACCAAATCATAGACATTGATATCTTTAAAGTCAAAAATGGTAAAACAGCCATTTACTTCGGAATCAATTCCGAATTTTTGGACAAAAAAGGTATTAATGTGTTGACAACCCCAATCGGGGATGCTGTATTGATCGACACTTAATAATCCCAGGTAGCTCAGCGGTAGAGCGGACGACTGTTAATAGTTTGGTCGATGGTTCAATCCCATCTCTGGGAGTAGATTTTTGTTCTTTTGCAATTTCTGGACAATGGGCGTTTTAGGGATAGCGACCCTACCCCTGCCTATAGGGGGAATGATAATAACTATCAGTGAAAACGCGAGTAGCTATCGTAGGAGGGACGTATGAATGTTCCCTTGAAATATGAAACTGATGCCCGATACCGGCGAGTCATGACTTATCGATAGTGTCTTGACTTCGTTTTGCGGTTGATAATAGGCGTCCGAACCCTTTTTTAGATCGACATAATTGTTTCCAAAAGTTGAGAGTTCTGATTCCCATAGCGCATAGACACTTTATGCGCTATTTTATTGTCCAAAAACAAGTTAAGATTCAAGGTTTAAAAGTCCTTTTCATTAAGGACTCCTTGAATCGCCTTGTTTTTACTTTAATATTTATTCTTATTTTTTTTAGATATAACATTTAAACCCTTAGAAATTATGTATAAAAGCTCACCATTTATCTTGAACCTTCTCAAGCCACACTAATTGATCCGTCATTTTCCAAAGAAGCAAATATAGGAGAATGCATACGAATGATTATTAATAAATGTCAAGAAAATGAAGAAATTGCTGAAGCTTGGAAATTTTTACAAGATTATGCTAAAGCATTCAAACAAGATAATCCTAACGCAAGTATCATGCTTGGAGATATATTTGAAATCTAAAAAATAATCTACCACAATGTCGGCAAGTTTAGAAGATATCAGACAATATTTTATTAAACGTCAACGTGAGCGCAATAAATTTTACAAATTATTGCCTAAGTTTGATCAAATAGAAGTTTGGCAAAAACTTGCCAATAATTGCAAAAAACTGGATGTAACGGAAAAGTTTTATATAGATTTTGTTTTTGATGAACTTGCTAATGCAAGACAAACGATTTTTCCAAAAACACTTTTAAATTCAAAAATCATTGGAAAAATTAAAATTTATCAAGAAACCATCGGAAAACAAATACAACTAACCGCAAAAGAATATGTTGATCAAGAATTTCAAAAAGCTTTTTCAGCTATTAAAAATTTTCTCCAAACGCATCCAGGATCATCACATTTAACGGTCTTACGCATGGCAGGATTTCAAATTCCTGCATGGCTAAGACTATCCTTGGCTCCTACAGACCCTAAAGTATACACGCATTATATAGCGGAAGCGAGAAAAGAGCTTGCAAATATTAAAGGTCTAAAAGAAGCTATCGAAGCTACAAAAGGATTATTAAACACCTCATGGATTTAAACTCCCCAAAACCACAGCCAACTGAAACAAATGTTCCAATTGCCGTGACAGAAAATCCGGCAATTAAAAGTTTGGTGCGTAGCAATACCAGAATGTTTGAGCAGTATTTAATGGCTGCAATGATTTTAAGTTATGATTTTTGGAGAGTTTATTGTAAGGACAGAATTAACGCTAGAATAAGCTCCCACAGATCATACGAAGATTTTAGTAAAAGTGTATATAACAATATTTATGATGGAATTTGTACGTTTTATAACACTTTATCCGACAAAAACGACCCAAATAGTTCTTCAATTACCCAAGTCGATGTAAGTTTTGTTAATAGTCTTTTAAAAGACCAGATGTATCTGGGACAAATAAGTATTGAAGACACGAAATTTGCCGAAGAAAGTTTAAATGAAATTGTCCAGTTAATTAACAATTCTGCCGGAAACAATGATGTTATTTTTAATTTTGCCAAATCCGGTTTTGCATTTTGGCTGGAATTAAGACGAGTATCCCAGATAACTGAAAAGTCGTTTAATACAAAAATAACGGCTGATGAATTAATTAATAAACTTAAATCAGCTACAGATGGATTAGATGTAGATGATTCTACGTTTATGTCATTTAATGACGCCGTAGACTTTGAAGACGTAGATAATGGCGGTTATCGTATGCCCGTGGCTACATTGCCTATTTTTACAAGGGTATTAGCCGGAGGATTAAAGAAAGGCGAAACCGGCATTGTTGCGTCACTGCCTTCAGGAGGAAAAACAGTTTTTGCATGTCAGCTTGCCGTTGGGTTGGCCTTAAATGCTTTTAAGGTATTATTTATTTCAACGGAGCAACATGCTGTTAATCTCGTGCCGAGATGTGTTAGTCTTAGCACAAATATACCTTTTAGTTTAATAAATGACGGCATTAAACATGCTGTTAAAAATAGCAAATTAAATGACCAACAAATAACCGAAATAAAGGAGTTTACACAGTTAGTGCAACCTTATCTTTATTTTGAAAATTGGGGATTAAAGGGTAATAAGATAACAAGCAGTTTAGAACATGCCATTGAAAAATTTATAGAAGTTAATGGCAGTTTGGATGTTGTTATTATTGACTGGATAGGCGGTGGGATTGAAAAACCTCCGGAAGATCGCGCCAAAAAGCACGAGTATTATGACTATACCATGAAGTACATTTGCAAGGTTATGAAACAAAAACATCTTGCAGGAGTGGTTATGGCACAGGTTAATCCTAAACAAGCGGAAAATGTCGCAATGATTACCATTAACGAACTGGCAGATTGTAAAACACTAGACCAAGATGCTTCTTGGGCGTTGGGTATATCGCGTTTAGAGAATCCTAAAACTCGTGTGTCAAATCAAATCCAAGCTTCGTATAAAACGCAACAAACGTTTAACTTTTGGAAAAACCGATTGTCGCCACCGTATCATTATCCCGTGCTTCGTGATTTTGCTTATCAAAGATTTGCGGAAAAAGAACAAGCAAGTCCTATGACAAATGTGGCGACCAAGGTTGAACTTGGCAGTATGGACACATTAAATATTAAGCCAATTTAAGTATACAATATTTTAAGGATTATTAACCGCTCACCATGCAAACTGGTGAGCGGTTTTCATTTTAAAAATCTCAGAATACAAAGGCTTTCCTTATTTCATCCATCAAGTTATTATGGTTTTCCCTAATGGTATTTGCGCATACCTGAAGATAAGCGGGATACCACTTAATGTTGGATGTGCCCTTTGATACAACATTTTTCATCCAAGAAGTAAAGTATCCTATAAAAGATACGTGGTCAATTGCATTCTTGAAATCCTTAAAGCAATCGGCATATAAGCTGCCTTTTCCAGTGCCGAAGGTTTTATGCACCGCCAAAGCTACAGCTTCAAAGATTTGTTGAATATAGGGCGTTTTGTCACAATGACCTTCAGCCATTTCAGTAAACAATATTTGCAGAATATTTGACAAATGGTCATAAATCGCAGCCTTATCTTTGCAACGGAAACCTAAGAAACGAGTATTTATAGGTCCTTGATAAAGCGGATGACCTTGATAATCCGGCAGATCATTCTCTACAGGCATATTGTTAATATACTCCACAACCTTTGAAGGCAGCTGATCTAAATTTCGCAGAAGACGCAGTGACTGCATGCTGTGAATTAAGCGCTTGGGGAACAACGCCCTGCTTTCATGACCAAACAAGTCGCAAATCCTAAGTTTCTCTTCCATAGGAATGCTGTTATATTTTTCATGTCTGCAAAGATAAGAGCACATACTCCTATGCCACCAGTTAGGCATAACATCCACCTTTACATTCGGATTTTTGTTTAACTGATCCGCGTGTAAAATCTTTTGATAATCATTTATAAATTCATCCAACAAAGACTTAGGTTCAGGAATAGATCCAGGGAACAAAGCGTCCTCTGCCATAATAACTTCAAGCGTAGGACGGAAACGCTGTACTTTACCTATGCTGCGAACATTTTTCCGAAGTTCTTTAAGTTCTTCAATGGCATCATTTAAATCTATTTCATATTCGCTTTTATTTATTCCAGTCCAAGCATTTCCTGGCTGAATAGGAAATACCTTTTCAGGTTCTTGATTTAACCTTGCGGCCTTTTCTGCAATTGCCTTCTGCCTTTGTTCGAAAATGGTTATACTATAATCAATCGCTTCCTGAATGTCTTTAATATGATTGCTGCGACGTTCCAGAGATTTAAAAAACCTAAACGGAGCCAAATAAACCGCATGCAAAGATTCGCTTAAAAATCTATAACTCATCACTGAAGAAAATTGTTTTTCAGGACGAATATATTTTCCAAGATAACGCTTGCTTATGGACTTAAGATCCTTTTGAAATCTTTCCCATTTACGGCATTTATCCGCTTGAATTGTATCCTCTAAAGATTCTGTGCCCTGGGGCTTGGCTGGAGGGGACCATCTGAGGGCTTTTCTGTCCACCTCCATATAGTCTATTATGGTTTTATTGGAATCATTTCCTTCATGGGCGTTACAAGCAACTCTAAGTTCATTCAACATCTTCCAATAGCTTTTTTTGCAGAATCTGCCACCCATAGAATTGATAAGACTCTTAAGATAAAGAATATTGGAAAGATGATGCTGTATATCGCCTTCTCGCTTACGTTCTAAATCAAGATAAAGCGAATGATAAAACTTGGTTCCATGAAGCTTATTGGATATGAACTTGAAATTCAGCATTACCGCCATATTCGGATTTGACGGGCAATATTCCAAAGACATATCTAAGAGATGAAGCGCATGTGTATCTGCCAAGGAGCAATGATTGTAATTGGCATATTGTATGCGCTTTAATTGAGGATTATAACCTGCAAAAAACTTAACAGACTTAAGCCCCCTTTCTGGAACATTGCAACGGCGATCAGATAAAGTCCAGCCGTAACCGTTGGTGGCTTTAGGGTTTTTTTCAGCCCATTCCTTCTCAAGCTGTGCTCTTTTCTGAGCACGTTCCTTTGCCTGTTGTTCCTTTTTTAAGGCTGCTTCTTTTTCCAGCTTTTCCTTTTTTAAGGCTGCTTCTTTTTCCAGCTTTTCCTTTTTTAAAGCCTCTTCCTTGGCCTTTCTTCTCTCTGCAAGCATCTGTTGATAAACTGCTCTGCCTTTTGCAATAGCTTGTCTTCTACGTTCTCTATCTTCTTCGGAGATATTTAAAGGCTTAGTGACTTTGTAACCTTTGGGGCGTCGAAAACGATATTTGTCCAACTTGGCTTTAGCCAATTCTAAAACTTTTTCTGAGACTGTATATTTTCTCTTGCCGGTTTTCGTGGCTTTATCTGCAGCCACTAAATTCATGCAACATTGTACTAAAGTTTTTTGATTTGCTTTAAGCTTATCTTGATCCAAACGCCCAGTTCCACCCCCGCGAGCTCTGTGCACCTTCTCGTTCAAGATGCTCTGAGACATATCGCAATATTCTTCTGTATTACCAATAGTTGTTGCCATAATCGTTGCCATAATCGTTGTTTTAAATTTTTCGTTATCTTTTCAAATTTTTATTATCCAATCAAGAAAAATTTTCTTAAAACCTGTAAAATTTTTAATAAGTATATAAAAATTAATGAGTTAAAGTTAAAATTTTTCTGATTCATGGTTGTTTATGTTGAATTTTAGGATTAGTGTGCCTTATTGGAAGAACCTATTACTATTTCTGAATAGCTAATCGGCCAACTTTTTGGTTAACATGGCGAGAGCGTAGCCCTCGCCTACACTCTGTATGTTAAATGTTAAAGATAGTTTAATGTTACAAATTAAAAGTCAAACATTAAAGATAAAAAAGTTGGCCTTTACGAACCTCTCATGTTCATGACATCGGGCAACGCCCGATGTCACTTTTTCCGTTACTAAGATCTTGCGCCCCTACGGGGCGCTGGCGGAACCCCCTGTAATTCCGCAATTTTTACGAAAATTGGCGCGAAAAACTGTTTAAATTCTCCAAAATTCCATACGAAAAACTGGGTCATTGTTAAAAAATTACAATGAATTTACCTATTATTCAGAAGCTAAAAATAGCCAATTGATCAAAACGGAAATCTGGAACAATGGGGATATGCAGGAAAAAATGGGCTTAGAATCTTTTTTAAATTTAAAGGTATATAAATATATAGCCTAAAAGCTAAAAATCATTTTTAAGGGCGGTTATTCGCGTTTTGTAATTTTATCGCTGGGTCAGAACTAAATCCTTAAAAGCTGTATTAAGGGAGATTGCGTTATATCAAAAGTCGCCATGATAGCTATTATAAAAACGCTAAGTATATTATACTGTTAAAATAAGCCCTAGTTTCCCTCCCCCTGCACCCCTACCCTTAAATGAATATATTTTTATCTTCGAATTAACATTCTCGATAAAAAGCTTTTTATATTCTATCTGCATAAATGCATCTAGCATATAAAAAGAAAAATTATTAACATAATTTTTTCTACCTATTACTATTTCTGAATAGCAAAATAGTATTACCTTCGGAACTGCGTTCCTGCGGTAATACTATTTAATTTTTTTAAGGCATTAAGATTTTAAAAAGAATATTAAGAGCAAAATAAGAGCCAAAAATTATCGAAATTTAAAATGACAATAAAACACCATACAATAATCCTAAAGTTAAAAAGCGATTATTGCATATTTATTAATTGAAATTTTTTAAAATTAAAAATAAAGCATACAGCAGTGTCAATAGAAATTTCTTGATTAGTAAATCAATCCCATGCTTCAATCTATATCCCACAATGAGCACAGCTAAAACCTACATACTTGATGACAGATTATTAAAAATAGATCTGTCCGCTTTGGAAAAAACATGCACAGCATTAAATTTTAAGTTAAGTCAACAAATACAAAGATTAGTTACACGATTGCTTACAGTACATTTTACAGGCAAGTTGCATGTTATAGACCATAACCATTTGGAACTATCATTGCCTGATCCAGAATTATTGCAGGAGGATGGTCCTAAAGAGTTAATGTCTAAACATCTTTATGTAAATTTATCAAAATTTGCAGCAGAGGGTCATAATTGCGCTGCACGCTGCGTTAAAACCAATCGGTTTTATAATATAAAGGATTTGTTGGAAATGCGTCCCATAGGATTAAGACATAAAGATAAGTCTTATAAATGGTATATAACTTGGGATCCGGATAAATTTTTAAAGAACTATAAAAATAAAGATTTATTGACCTCTTCTTTAGTATTTAATTCCGAAGATGCTTTAGAGAATAAATGGATTTCTCCCGGCACATGCATTCCATTAAATAAATTACCCGCATCCCATCCTGCAGTCTCCTATTTAAATGATAGGGGCTATACAGATATGGATGCTCTTGTCCACCAGTTTAACGCTTCGTTTTGCACTGAGGAAAATCCTCAACTTAAACATCTGAAATTCGGTAAGGATACTGAAGGCTATATAATTGACCCTTTTAAATTCTTTACCCCTCAAGGGTGTATTATTTTTACCGCTTTTCAATTAGGTCAGCCTAAATTATGGCAAGCAAGAATTTTAGATAAAAAATTAGGCAATGATAAATTGCATTATATGCATTTTGTCAATGACCCTTTTAAAAGAGTAAGCGGGTATTATAAAGTAGCCGAAAAAGACTCCACAGGCAAATATATACCTATGCAGGGCGTGTCTGATTCCATTGTAAAAAGAAAATATTATTTATCTCCAGGTTCCAAGGCCGGGAATGTTTTAATGGGTTATGATGCCGCAAGAGAGTTTAATTTATCCCGTCCGTCGGGAAAGAAAGTTATAGGGCTTTGTGAAGGCGTTTTAGATGCTGCCAGAATGGGGCCGCCGTTTTGCGCTTATTTGGGAGGCGCTTTGTCCGTAGGACAGCTAAAATTAATTAGCAATGGCATGTTTGATAAAATAATTCTTGCCGTAGACCATGATAAAGTCGGAAGCAGTACGGCAGCTAAGTTGAGGCGTAGCATTTCTATGCTGGGAGGAATTGATATAGATGAATTAGACTATCCTTTGAAGTTTAAAGATTTAGGAGAAATAACCGACAATAACCTGATTTTAGAATTAAAAAAACAATACGATTTGGCTTGAAAATTGATTAAATATAGAGAATCTAAACCAACACTATGGACGAACAAGTAAAAGCAAAAACTACGGATAATCCGGATCCGTTTACGAATGAGTTTTCCCGTCAGATTTGGGAAGTAACCTATAAAACGCAAAATGAAAATAGTATTACAGATACGTGGAAGCGTGTGGCAAATGCTATAGCCAATGTAGAAAAGGATGATGAATCCAAAAGATTTTATGAGGAGGCTTTTTATGAGATTTTAAAAGATTTTAAGTTTATACCCGGAGGTCGTATATTGGCCAATGCAGGGGGCGGTTGTAAGAATGTCTCTCTCGTTAACTGTTATCTCTCACCTGCTCCCAAATACGACATGGATTCCGTTGAAGGAATCATGGAGATCCTAAAGAATCAGGTTTTGACTTTAAAATCTGAAGGAGGTTGGGGTTTAAATTGTAGTTTTATTCGTCCTAGGGGTTCTTATATAGAAGGCATAGGCGCCAGAACTCCCGGCGCTGTAAAGTATTTGGAGCTGTTTGATAAAAGTTCCGAGATTATTACGGAAGGTCCGGGAGATTATTATATAGAGAGTAAAGAAAAAACGCCCAAGAACGAAAAGAAGAAAATTCGTAAGGGCGCAATGATGCTCTGTTTAAGCTGCTGGCATCCTGATATATACGAATTTATTACTGCAAAGCAAAAGCCGTTTCATCTAACTAAAATGAATATGTCCGTAAATGTTACCAATGCTTTTATGGATATTTTAAATAGAGTGAATGAGCTTATTAAAAACAATGCTTCGCAGGAAGAAATTGATGCTGTTGATTTCTGGCAGTTGAGATTCCCCGATACGGCTTTTGAAAAATATAAATCCGAATGGGATGGAGACTTGGATAAATGGGAGAAAAAAGGCTACCCCGTTAAAGTTTATCGCACAGTTAGGGCTACGGATTTATGGGAAGCTTTAATGCAGTCTACCAGCAATCGTTCGGAACCTGGAGTTTTATTCCTAGATAGGGCAAATGAGACCCATTGTGCAAATTATATCCCTGAGTTGCAATTAGTTGGGACAAATCCCTGTCTTACAGGAGATACCAAAGTTGCTGTTGCTGACGGGCGTACAAATGTTACTATCAAAGAGCTGGCCGAAGCTGGAAGAGATGTTCCGGTGTTAGCTTGTGATAATGCTGGCAATATTGTTACAAAGTTAATGCGTAATCCTCGTATTACAGGCTATAATAAAGATATTTATCGAGTGACTTTAGATGATGGTAATCATATTGACTGCACGTCTAATCATAAGTTTAGATTGTCTGATGGTACATATAAAGAAGTAAAAGATTTATCAATAGGTGTAGCTTTGCACACAAATACGTTAAGTGTAGAAGAGTATAAACGTTATTTAGTGCAGGAAGTTTTAAATACGGAAATTACCCCTAATCTTCAGCTTGATTCCGCGCAACAACTGTGTGAAGAAGCAAAGTCTCAGGGTTATGAGGTAAAAATAGATAATGATATAGTTTTGGTTAAGAGGGTTTGTGAGGAATGTGGAAAAGAACATTTTGTTCCATTTACTCATCGCGAAATTGCGTTTTGTTCTCTGGATTGCTTAAATACCCATTTGAATAAAGAAAAAAGCGCTGCCAAAACCACTAATATTGATTCAGATATAATATCTGCTGAGGATTGGCCTGTAAGGTTTGTTTCGTCTATTGAATATATAGGTAAACAAGATGTCTATACCGGTACAGTTGATGACGTGCATAATTATTGCGTTGGGATGTTTGAAACTGTGAATGAGCATGGACATCCAAAATTTTATATGCTTAATAATCAGCAGTGCGGAGAGCAGGTTTTATACAGTGGAGGATGCTGCAATTTAGGTTCCATTAATCTTACAGCATTTATAGAATATGATGAAACCAAACACGCTGCTGTTTTTAATTTTCAGAAGTTCTCTGATATTATTCCTTATTGCGTAAGATTCTTGGATAATGTCATAGACATTGCCAATCTGCCTTTGGAAGAATATAAATATATGGCTGAAAGTTATCGAAGAATCGGGCTTGGTATTACAGGCATAGGCTCTTCTTTAATGATGTTGGGTCTAAAATACGATTCTAAGGAAGCTAAAGACTTTTTAACTAAAGTTTTTGATGTTTATAATTTCTTAGGGATAAGGGCAAGTATCGCTTTAGCTAAATGTAAAGGTGCGTTTAAAGGATGCAATCCTGCAAAACATGCTGATAACATAAAATATACGTTTAGACATTTACCGAAGTATATATTGGATGCTTTGCAAAAAGAATTGTTAGAAACTAACGGCATCCGCAATTCAGCCTTGTTCTCAGTCCAACCTACAGGCAATACAGGATGTCTAGCCAATAATATTTCAGGCGGTGTGGAACCTGTGTTTCAGTTAGAATACTACAGAATTGTTGGAGTGCCGATTGTTCCTGAAAGCATAAAAGATAAATGTCCTAGGTTCTGGGAGGGGGATTTTACTCCGAACAATTATTTTAAAGAAGTTAAATACGCAGATTTTACTTACTTGTCTTATGTAACTGAAACTGGACAAGAATATCAGATACATAAAGATCGAGGTTTGTGTGAAAAAGTAAAAATTCGAGATTATGCTTACCAATGGATCTTGGATCATAATTTAGAATATCCACAGGAAGTTTTTACAACAGCTATGCAACTACCTGTTGAATCTCATTTGGAAATTCTGAAATTAGTATCTGCGCATTTGGATTCCGCTGTAAGCAAAACGATAAATGTTGGTAAGGATTACCCTTATGAACAGTTTAAGAATGTTTATTTAGATGCATATAATAGCGGAGTAATTAAAGGAGTTACGACTTATCGTGAGGGTTCGATGAGTGCAGTACTGCAAGCTGCGGATTCGAAAGATGACGTAAATCCCACATCTACATCGATTATTCATCCTACTATTACTGCTGAGAAACGCCCTGATATATTGCCGTGTAGAGTATTTTTTAGAACGGTAAAAGGAATATCTTATTACTTTATTGTAAGTTTCTTGGAAAATAGTCCGTTTGAGATGTTTATTGACATAAATGAAGATAACATTTTTGACGAGGATGGAGAATGGGTTGAGCGCCGTCGCATTATACCCAAGACTGTAAAGGAAGGAACCTTAAAGAAATTGGGTAAGGCTACGTTCGAGTTTGTATCTAAAGACGAGAAATTTATATTTAAAATTGTAAAAGCCAATGAGTCTTCAGATAAAGCCACATTAACAGCCCTTGCTCGCTTGGTGGCTTTGAATTTGCAGTCCGGTGTATCAGTGAAAGAGATAATACATCAGCTATCTAAAACAGAAGGGGATTTTACTTCGATTGTAAAAGCGATTAATAAGGTATTGTCTCAGTGTGCTGGTAAAGTTGATCTTGGAGAAACATGCCCTGTTTGCGGAGGTAAAGTGTTACGTGAAGAGGGATGTAAAAAATGCTATGCATGTGGATGGTCTGCATGCGGCTAATTTAAACCTAACAAACGACGGACAGGTGATTCTTGTCCGTCGTTTTTAAAAACCATGAAAGAAAGCGAAATTAATTTACCACCCCTGACATACTCCAACCGCTGAAGCAGTTGGGTTCTAAAGTTTTCTAGCCTTTAATAGAAATTGCTTTTTGAGGTGAGTCAGTTTTGGTAGATCTCCCACACCTCTTGCGCACATCTCTTTCTGTGCGCAATTGAACTATGTTTAAGTGATTTAACGCTATATTAAAGGCAGCGTTAACATCAGCATGTTCAACTGCATTATTTGCAGTCTTAAAAATCTTACCTTTACGTTGACCTAAAAGTCCCGTTTTACTGTCGGCTTGTGAAGTGTATCTGGGATCAATATATTCAACTTTAACCCCAAGCAGCTTGGCTTTATAATCAATCATTTGTCTAAATTGGTAAAAAGACCAACTGTGCAGTGAAGGTTTAAAGGTATGATTCGTTTTTGCAGTATTTCTTATATTTTTTAAGTTTTCAAGTCGTATGCCTTTGTTTAATTCTTTTGCTTTACGTACAATAAATGTTGTTACTTTGTGGTCTAAATCTTTACAAATTCGATGTTCTCTATCTTTAAGTTTTTTAACTTGCTTAAAAAGTTTTTTCTTTTGAAATTGTCTCCGTATAGCTCGATATTTATTACGAATATGATTAGATTTTTTATTTAACTTCCAGACCTTCCCTGTTTGAGGATCCGCTAAAACAGCCATGTGTCCTGTAGTATTTAAATCTACACCTAAGTATCCATTAGGCTTCAGTATCGATGCTTCACTAAAACTACAGGATACAAAACAATATTCTGAATTTATTTCAATTTGATTTATTTTAGTGAATCCTTTAATCTGAAAAGGTAACTTTAATTTTAAAGAAGGTATCCAAATGAAATCTTTTTGATAGGATAATCCTTGATTTGGGATAATAAGGTTTACCCTACGGATTCTTTTAATCTTTTTATTTTGCGTTATTTTTCTAATAATCTGGTTTGCAATGATAGATTTTAAACCAAATTGTTTAACTTGTGCAGAACTTGTACAATGATTTTTTAAAGCAAACTCAGCAATAGCTTTTGCTTTTTCTATTTCTTTAGAAAAATCCGTATTGTGTTTGACTTTAAAAGTTTTAATCATTTATATAATTTTATATAAAATTAAAATTATATGAGAGTCAATAAAAAATCTAAACCTAGATGGAAAACATCTGATACATGCGTTTATAATTGCATTTACCATTTTATTTGGACAACTAAATTTCGACGCAAAATCCTGAACGTTGAAATGCAGGAAACCTTAAAAAACCTTATAACCGAAAAATGTAACGCTATGGGTTGGGAAATAAAAGCATTGGAGGTTTGCGAAGAACATATACATTTATTTATTTCTGCAGGGCCTAATTGTGCTCCTCAATTCATTATAGGACAAATTAAAGGGTATACGTCACGAATTATGCGTGAGACTTATCCCATATTAAAACAAAAACTTCCCACACTTTGGACCAGATCTTATTATGTAGATACTGTTGGATGTCTGAGGGAGGAAACAATTAAAAAATATGTCGAACAACAAAAAAGAACTTCAAAATTTATGTGCAATTCATCCAAGGTCTAAAGACCTTGGCTTTCTTACACACTATACTGTAAATATGGATTTGCCATGCCCTAAGTTGGCAGATTTTTGCGGAGATTTGTCGTATAAACGTTGCAAGGATGACTTAACGCCTGAAAACGATAACGTAGTATTTTTAAATGGTGTAGGCAGATTAAATGCAGATATAATGTTTTTAACTGCAGCGCCATTAAAAGAGGATGTTGATGCGAGATATTCTACGCCCATGCATTTAAAATCGGGTGCCGGTGAAATGTTTCGCGCAATATGTTTGCAAAATGGAATTGATATTGATGACTGTTATTTTACGTCATTAATAAAGTACGGAATAAAACAAAAGAATTTAAAAGGTTGTAAAAAGGATATAGATTATTGTTTGCCTTTACTTCTTGAAGAATTTCAGTATTGTCATCCAAAAATTATAGTTTGCGTCGGTACGGAAGCGTGTGACTTTATTTTAAATTATAAAATAAGCGTATCAAAATTGGAAGAAGCGTGGTTTTTTAGTCAAGAACACAACGCTCATGTTTTTGTAATTAGCAGTATTTATAATGCCTATTATAAGCCTGAATTGTACGATAAATTAGATAAAGAGATAGGCATGTTGGCTGACTTTTATGATCATTTTCTACAAGGCAAGCCAATCGAACAGACAAAGTGTGACTATCACTGTATTTCAACTTATTCACAGCTATCCAATTTGTTAGCTACTCTTAAGTCTGAAGGTTATAAATTATTTGGAGTTGACTGCGAGTGGGGTAAACAATGTTTTGTAGACGGATATCTTAGATCAATACAATTTGCTTGGGCCCCAGGTCAGGCAGCTTATATAAACTTTAATAATGAAAAAGCTGAGTGGGTTTTTGATGCTCCAAAAGAAGCTGTATGTAAATTATTGCAAGATTTTTTTAATGACCCCGAAGTGCATTTTGTAGGGCATAATGGAGCGGCTGATGCTCAATGGATGTCAACGCATTTGGGACTAAATGTGTATGACGGCAAGTTTATTTTTGACACCATGTTTGGTATTCAGACAGCTGATGAATATGCTGATCAAAAGTTGGAAAAATTAGCTGCCAAATACACAGATAAAGGCAGATATGATATTGATCTGATTTTATGGAAGAAAAATAATAAGGGCGTATCCTTTGATGAAGATGAGGGATATGGACAAGTTCCTTTGGAAATTCTTTACCCATATGGTTGTTCGGATGCCGATGTAACTTTAAGATTGTATCCGATTATTAAAGACATGTTAATTAAAGACGGCACTTATGATTATTTTATGAATATTAAGTTGCCGTTTGTTATTGATGGATTTACCTCCATGTCTATTGCGGGTGTGCCTTTTTGCACTGAGGATGCCAATAAAGCGCGAATCGCTTATCTGGCCGCAGGCGTAGTCATGCAAAAGTTGTTTATGCAAATGCTTAAAAAAGAGGCATATGATTTGTTTTATACGGAAGTGTCAAAAATTCCGCAGGAAACGCCTGTAGCGAATATTGCAGAAATTCAAAAGTTTTTTGATGATGAAAGATCTTTTGAAGATATTTTTAATCTGTTAAAAAAACTTTATGGGCGCAAAGCATTGCCTTTATTGCCATTTGCTGAACATTATTACTATGTGGATGCCTTTAATCCTAATTCTGCAGAGCATAAAAAGAAATGGTTGTTTGACGTAAAGAAATACACGCCTATTAAAACAACTAAGCCGGAAGAGGGTAATGCAATACCCTGGGAAAGAGTATTAAAAATGTCCCCCGCTAAGCAGAAAAATTATAAGCCTGCTGTGGATAAAGATACTCTTAAAATATTTGCGGATAAAGGAGATGATTTATGTCTGCATTTATTGCAAATGAATGCAATTACTCAGATAACTAAGAATTTCTTAAAGGGTGAAGAAGGCGGGTTGCAAAAGTTTTTAACTTCTGATGGAAGGCTACATTCCAACTTCGTTATGACCGAATCGAGTAGACCCCGGTCGTTTAAACCCAATATTTTAAATATACCAAGATATGTTACAGATTACATAGACAAGGGTTTCACGAAAGTATTAAAGTATTTTAATATTACAGATAAATCTGATTTGTCGGAATTTAATGAAGATAATTTTAATGAAATTGTAAATTCTTTACGTGAAACTTATGGCATTTCCGAAAATATAACGATAAAAGACATGGTGCCTGCGCCGTTGCGCTGGTGCTTTAAAGCACCTGAAGGGTATTGTTTTGTCGATGCAGACTATGCCACAGCTGAAGTATGGTCGATTGCATATTTGGCAAATGATAAAAAGTTAATTTCCACTTTGAATGATCCGGATCCGCAATTTGCATTTAAAAAGATGCCTGATGGTTCGGAAAAACAAGTGCGTATAGCATATTGTGATGACATTGTTGAATTTACTGAAGATGCAAAAGATCCTGCACTGCTTGTAGATCCTAATGATCCGGATTTGGTGAGAAATAATGACGGGTCTCTAAAGCATCCGAAACAAGATGTTCACTGGGTTGCAGTGGAAAATAAATTTATGCTTAACACACCCCGAGAAAAGTTAAACAAGAAGAAGACGAGAGATGCTGCGGGAAAGGTAGCTAATTTTTGTTCTGGCAAAGAAAATTACGTTTATACTTTAGAGGGTTATAAAAAAGCAAAGTTAATAAAACAAGGAGATATTTTAAAATCAATATCCGGTTTTACAAAAACTTTATCGGTAACTGCTTTGAGTGAACGAGACTGCATTAAGATCAGATTAAGTTCCGGCTTAGTGGCTACTTATCATAAGTATCATAAGCTTAGATGCTTTAATGGTACGGAAATGGTCTGGGTAAGAGTTAAAGATATCAATCCAAAAAGGCATAAAGTAGTTACCTTAAATCCGAGTTTTACCGAATTTATAGGCATTTTTAATGTTCCAAAAGATTCTTATACGGATTTTTATACAGAATTGAAACTTCGTGAAGGGGATAATACCTATCGGTTGCCTGAGTGGATATTCTCTTTAAGTCGTGCTGAGATTTGGAGTGTATTGCAAAGCTTTTTAGAGTTAAATCCCCGAGTCACCGATGCGGTGTGTTATCATTTTCCGTTAAAATTTTGGAAAAATAATTTAGAATTTATTTCCGATATTGCTTTATTGTTGAATTTTATAGGTTTTCAAACCAAGCTTTCGTTGGAACAAGGCGAGGATGTTTTAGTGGCTTCGGCTGCTATTGAACCTAATGGGTCTTTACAAAATATTTATTTTAGTGAAGTTGTTTCTTTGGAACATGTGAAAGAAGATATTGTGGCAATTGAATGCGAATCCCATGAATATATAGACACTTCAATGAATAGCCATAATTCGATTCCTTATGGCGCAAGTCCTTCTTTGCTGGAACGCAACATTGAAATAGCTTCAGGTGAAAAACCTGAACCTGGTACGGGACAAAAACTTATTGATGCCTATATGAACACCAAACCGCAAGTTGCAGAATTTTTGGAATGGTGTAAGTCTCTGCCTGACGGACAAGGGTATTACCAATCGCCTTCGGGATTTAAAAGACATTTTAAAATACCACCTTTGGATGCTCAAATGTCGGATGAGCTTAGAGAAAGTATCATAAGTAAACTTCGTCGAGAAGCTTGCAATATCGGATTGCAATCTTTGGTTGCTGACTCTTTAGCAAGGGCCATACCTCCACTAAATTCCAGTTTTAGAAAGATGAATATGAAGAGCAGAGTAGTAATTCCTTTATATGACGCTATTTATATTTTATCTCCTTACAACGAAGTTGATTTGGCTGTAAGTATGTTGAAGTTTTTTATGTCTGAGAATAATTATTGGGATCTAAAAGGCGGACGCTTGCGTTACAGCATTGATGTCGAAGTTACAAAACGGTGGGGTACAGAACCTTCTGAAGAAGAACACAAAGAACTAACTGAAGGATTAAAAAACGCTTGCCAGACGTTCAAGCTTACGTAGCGTTGGCAGGTACAAAAACACAAGAATATACACATAAAATATGGCTTATTTGAATCTATCACAATCATCTATGAATAATACAAAACAAAATTCAGTTTTATCTTCGTTTTTTCGGAATAATATTCCGTGGGTTAGGCTAGCTCCTCCTCGTGAAAACGAGCCGAATATGGTTGTCCGAATACTTCCGGGCATGGATTTTTCATTTCAGAATAACACAGAAGCTCTACTAAGTTCTACAGAACCTTTTAAAACAGCATCCGGACAATATACATCTTGGGCGCAGTTTGTAAAAGGTTATATGTTTTTTGGCAGTTTTAAGATGCATTTGTTATCGCCTGATACTTTGGATATGACTTCACATACGTATCCAAGAAGAGGCGCAGACGCATTTTGCGATTTAAGGAGTTTTATCTTCTTTAACACAGGAAAATATGCGACAACAAATCCTCTTACAGGACAGCCCACAATTACACCTGAAGAGGAAGAACTGATTAAGTATAGACCATATTCGCCTAATAATACTGCTGCAAATTTTGAATCGGTTAAGCTACCGAGCAAACCTCGTACATTTGTTTTGTCGAATGTTTTGCATCGCAATCCTCAAACTGAACAAATGGAGCAGAAGATAGGCGTATATAGTGAGCAAATGTTCCAGACGCTTGTGCAAATTGTAAAACAGCAAATTGCTGCCAATTCCGGTTTGTCTTCAGTGTCGGCAAATTATCCTGAATTACTGTTCGGAGACGTAACTGATCAGGAAACAGGATGTTTGCTTGAAGTGAGGTATTGTCATAATACTTTAACAAACAATAGAATACTCACTCTTACACCGTCGAAAGACCCAAATAATGAAACACGTTTGGGCTATTCACAATATCCCGTTTCGGATGATATTTTGAAGAAAAGGTATATATTGTGTGATCCTGAAAATGTTTTAGAGATCTGGACCTATCAACAGCAGTTAGATTTGCTGTGCAAGGATCCGATGTTCCCGATAGACTTGTTGAAAAAGGCTAAGGATAATGGAGTCTTTAAAGACGCAGAATTGCATTTGGAATTGCGCGAAGAAGGTTTGGAAATGCTGGCAAGGCGTGAATCGTTTAAGCGAAATGCTGCTGAAGGCATTTATACGCCGCAACCTGGCGTTGCCAAAGCTGCTATAGGAAATCGCCCAATTCCAACAATACAAAAACCTGTGATTCCGATGCCAGCAACGGATAAAGCTACAGCAAATCTTCCTCCAGTGAATGTTGAAGCTTTGCATACAGCTTCTATATCTGCCAAACCCGTAACGGAACCAGATTTAATTGTAGAAGATTATCATGAGGATGCACAAAATAGTGCGCCGGTTGTTGAAGAGGTTAAACCTGCGGAAACTGTCAAACGCTCAGTTCAGGGGGAGCCCTATACTCCAACATCAAATACAGATATTCCGGAGGATAATGCGACATTAAGTCGCGCTAAAGCTTCACTATCTGCAGAAGATTATGAAAAGTTTCGTACATTGCATATGGCAATGATAACGAATCCCCAAAAAATGACTCCTCAAACAATGATGGAGTATTTTCAACTTAACGCTAAAATACATTAATTTTAAATGCCTAGAATTAAAAAGGATCAATCAACAGCGGAGGTTAAACCCTCCGCTGTTGTAAGAGATGTTTTAGACGACTCTGGTATTTCTTTAAGGGCCATGGGCACAACTAAGAAAGCCAGTTTAGCCGGTTTAAGTTTGAGCCAGTTTTTAGAAGAAGAAGCTGTGCCTGCTTTGCCGTTTGAATCGCCTTTGTTACAATATACATTTGCAAGTACAGGTATCAATACGGGTACTGCATTGGAAATTATTGGAGAAGACGGTATTGGTAAAACCACTATGGCTTTGTCTTTAGTTGGTATGGGATTGAGAAATCATCCGTATGCAGTTGCTTTATATTTAAATTCAGAGGGTAAAAATAAATTATTTAGTGAAGATCGTATTGCTTCTTGTTTAAGTCTTAATAAGCAGGAAGCAAAAGATATGATTGCTAATCGCGTGCGCTGGAGTGAAGTTGCGACGTTAAATCATGCATTGGAATCCATTCTGAATTTTGGGCGTGTAGTACGAGAAAATCTAGATAAACGAGGAATTAGCAGAAACGATTCTCCAATTTTTGTGGTTTTGGATACCTTGTCTAAATTGATGCCGAAAAATGAAGCGGCGTTGCTTGGTTTAGGGGACAAATCCAGTAATCCTGCAATTAATTCTTTGGAAGATACCTCAAATCTGGAATTTGCCAGAACATTGCAGCGTTGGTCAAGGGCTATGGCTTATAGCCTTGAGGAGTACGGTATTTGTTTAATTTTGGTGTCCCATCAAAATACTAAAATTGAGATGAATACTTTTGCTGCAAGATTTTTATCTCAGGCTGCCTTGAAAGAAGATAATCGAACAAAAATCGGAGGAAATGCTTTAAATCAAAGTGTAACTTTGCAGTTTACCTTAACTAAGGGAAAAATTTTAACGAGGGAAACTTCGACAAGTAAAACTCCCATAGGTCAAATTGTGAAGTTAAAGGTGGTAAAAAATTCTCTCTCGATTCCGCATCGCGATTGTCTGTATGTATTAAATATAGATCATAGTTTTGATACGGAGGAAGAATGGGATCAGCCGTTAAAGTTTGATTACGGATTGCCGGAAATGTTTATTAAAGAACGCTTGTATGGACTAAAAGTAGCTTCAGTTCAAAAAGATACATTTACGTCTAAAGCTTTGAATATAGATAGTGCACCTCGTCAGGATGTAATATCAGTACTTAAACCTTTAATATCTGATGTTTTAGATGAGTTAAATATACGCGGGCATGATCGTATACAAGACATACGAGATGTGGATATCGAGGAAGATCAGGTGTTGGAGGGCGATGAATCTGAAGTAAATACTCCTGAGGGTTCTCAAGAAACTGAAGAAACATTTGATGATATTTCAGATGCAATAGGACCTTCTTTTAATGAAGAACCTGCGGAAGAGATTACATTAAATGCGGAAGTTACTCCGAAAAAACGAGGCCGAAAACCTAAAGTAAAAAAAGATAAGGATGACGAAAGGGATCTCTAACTTTTTATTGTATTCCGATCATAATTATCTTCAATCGTTAAAAAAATTAACTGGCGTTAGGCTTCCTCCTGAGATTCAAACAATGGAGGAAGCTTTATTTTATCACGTAAGTCAGGTAGGTGACCTAAATTTGCCTTTAGATGAAGATAATTTAATTGTTGTTTATGAGAGTATTAATCCTGTTTTGGCATTTGTTAATTCTGCAGTTACGGGCAAGTTAAATACTAAAATGTTTAATTTGTTGGACTCTATTTCAACAGATCCAAACATGATTATGGTTTTGGTGGATACAAGCTTTATGCCACCAAATAATCTTTTTGCGTATTCTCCTAGCACCAAACTCAGGAAACATGTTACGTCTAATACGGACGCTGCTGTATTCACAATGACTTCTGCAGATTATACTTTGGAAAAATATAATTCCAAAGAAGATCTGGAATTTATTCCTGAATGCAGACAGCTGATTTCTTTGAAATCATTTTTAATACAACTTTAAAGAATGTTGCTTAACTTACTAAAACTTACAAGTTTAGTTTATGATCACTAACTTTTAGTCAACTACTCACCAGATAAACTGGTGAGCTTGTAACTAAACATTACTGTTTGCTACATTTGGCTGGTTGACAACAGCCTGCTCTTTATTAGTTAAAGAGAGAATATAGTTTTGTTTAATATTAATAGCAGCATTTAAATCAGCATCATATTTAAATCCACAATGCTTACACTTAAATTGATGTCTATTTCTATTTTCCTTATCCGTAAACCCACATCTACTGCATTTTTGAGATGTGTATCTTGGGTCAACATATTTTACTAAAATTCCTTTTTCTCTAGCTTTATATTCTGTGAATATTTGAAGTTGGTAAAAATACCAGGAATGAAGCCATTTATTCAGTTTCTTTCCTTTTCGTTTTTTACCAATTCCCTTTAAATCCTCAAACACAATAGTTTTAAGATTAGGAATATTAACAATTTGTTTACTGATAATATGATTTATATTCGCACTGAACCGAGCATATCTTCCGCTTAGCTTTTTAAGCTTACGTTTAGAAGATTTTGTTCCTTTTGATTGAATATTTCTTTTATTAAACAAATCTTTTCGTTGTCTTGCTCTTATCTGACTACTTTTAATTTGCAGTCCATTAGAACAAGACACAAGGTTGTAAATACCTCTATCTATACCTATTATTTCCCCTTCTGCTTTCAAGGGAGTGTCCGGAAACTCGAATTGTAAGTTTAAAACGACTGTATGGCTTATCTTTTTATACTGTAAAGTTGCGCTACGAAATTTGGCATTTTTATAGTTAGAAAAATAATCTGCATACTCAAAATCAAACTTAATTCTTTTGTTAGGGTGAATTACAGAAATAGAATTTCCTTTTAAGTTTATTAGACACTTATTTAGCCTTAAGCTGGAATTATTCTTTTTCTTGGGTTTTGATTTAAATTTATCCCTTTTTACAGCCTCTAGAGCCATGTCTCTAACACATTGGACAAGTGCGCTGGGAATAGTGGGAAACTTTTCTCGAAAGTTTAGGTAGAGTTCCTTATGGGCTTTGTTTTTATTATAAGTTTTATTTTTAAATGCCCACTCCACATACTGATTAAACATGTCTGCACACTGACTAAACCATGAAAAATAGTCTTCAGGGTTTAAGGGTGTTTTAATTGACATTGTTTTAATCATTATTTTATATGATTATTAATTATGGAAAAAAGTCAACAAAATAATTCTATTTGTCAACTAGCATACCATATTGTATGGTGTACAAAATTTAGACATCCCGTTTTACAAGAGAAGGAGTCTGTAGTTTTAAAATTAATTTTAAACGAAACAGCGATAGCCTATGATTGGAAAGTAGGGTCTTTAAAAATTATGCCCGATCATGTGCATATTTTAATAGAAGCACCTTATACAGTAGCTCCCGTAACCATAGCACAAACCTTAAAATCAATTAGTGCCGTGAGGTTATTTTTTGCCTTCCCCTCCCTAAAACAGAAAAAGTTTTGGGGTACAGGATTGTGGAGTAAGGGTACTTTTTATGGGACGGTCGGAAGCACTTCGGAAGAAAATATTAAAAAATATATTGAGCAACAGTTAAAGAAATAAGAATATATAATAACTTAAATAAAGTATCTTCCATTTATCTTACCATACAAGCTGGTAAGTTTTCTGGTGGAAACTAAATAAAATGTACTACGACCTTTGTCCATGTGATGGCACAATCATAATGGATAAGGTTTTATTAGAGTTAGTGAAACAAAAAAAGATTACATATCATAAGGCGCTGACGAACGAAAAATATAGGAAATATGTCTATTGGTATGAGGCATATCCTTTATCAACAGACGAAAATAGCCAATCAGACTTTACTCGAGAATCGAGATTTGACAGTTTAAAATCAAAATTTGCTCGACGAAAGCTGTCACGGTTATATCAAACTATAGAATTTCGACGACGAACGCGCAAACCTTATGATCAAAATAAATCTTCAAAGCGTACATCATAATCGGCACAAGACAAATACCACCTATCTCTTCAGGTAGGTGCCCTCACTAAAAAACCAGAACTTGACATTCTTGGACATCGGGAGGCCACGCCACTAATAACGTACATCATAATCGGCACAAGACAAATACCACCTATCTCTTCAGGTAGGTGCCCTCACTAAAAAACCAGAACTTGACATTCTTGGACATCGGGAGGCCACGCCACTAATAACGAAAGGTTTATATACAGCAAAAATACATGAATGAAACTATAACTGAAACACATAAAACCTTATCGAATCCGCCACCTTCGACAAATGGTAAAACTTCGATTTTTGAGAAGAGACGAATCTTGGCATCTCTAGATAAAACGCATCGCGATTTTAATACCTATATGCGTAATCTGCAGAAGGTATTGGAGGTGTTTGAGTATCCTTCGTTAAGGCCTAATCAAGTTGAACCTGTAATCCATTTGTTAAAAGGTCAAGATTTGCTGCTTGTTTCTAGTACATCTTCTGGCAAATCTTTTTGCTATATTGCCCCATCCTTAGCGATGGGGTATAAAACCATAGTGTTTTTTCCTTTGGTAGCGTTAATTCAAGATCAATGGAAAGAGTTGATGCAGAGAGGAGTGCGTGTAGGCGTAGTATCTTCGGGAGTATCATTAACAGAAGCGAATAAAGCCATGGCCGAATGGGAGCAGGGTGCTTTGGACTTTTTGTTTGTGGCTCCGGAAAGATTGCAAAATAAAAAATTTTTAGAGCTCATGGATAGAGTTCCCCCTGATTTTGTTGTGGTGGATGAAATTCATTGCGCTTATGAGCAGGCTACTTCGTTTCGATCTTCGTATAAAAAGATAGCGCCATTTGTGGAGCGGGTTTGTCCAAAACTTTTTCTTGGCCAAACAGCTACGATGTCGGATGATGTGGAAAAGGCCGTTAGAGAAATTTATAATCTAAAGGACACGCCTAAGTTAGTTAAGTCTTATCCAAGACCGAATTTGCATTTTCGTTCAATAAAAATTGAATCGGACAAGGCTGATGATTGGGTATTTCGGGAACTTAATAAAGCTCCTTTGGTTCCCAGTATCGTTTATTGTTCTACAGTTAATATGGTATCCGATCTTTACAGGATTTATGGTCCTGCAATTGTTGGGGGTTCCATGATGTACACAGGACAAATGTCTCCATCCCAACGTAAAGCCAATCAAACGAATTTTCTTAACGGTAATATTCGTGTGGCTTTTGCTACCAATGCTTTTGGAATGGGCATTAACAAACCTGATATTGGCAGAATTATTTTACGCTCGTTTCCAGGAAGCTTGGAGGAATTAATTCAGGAGTTCGGCAGAGGAGGTCGCAACGGTTGTGACTGTGATTGTGTCCTGTTGGCGGATTATCGTACATTAAATACACAAAACTTTTTTATCGATACAGCATTTCCTGATATTCGTTATTACTATAAATTTTTTGACGCTTTAAAACAATTTCAGAATCCTAGTACGCATATGGTTACTGCTACATTAAAAGAGTTGGCAGACAAGATTGGTATTCATCCTATGTGTATTGGGGGCATTAGTGAGGCGTTGAAAGGGTTTAAGATAATTGATCGCGCTGAACCTACTACAGAGACTCGAATTAGATTTCTTGGCTGTCCTGATGATACGTCTTCGGGTATAGGTAAAAAATTTGCATTGTATAAAGAGAAAATTGATTTAATAGGTATTGATAATACTGATCTTTCTTGCTTTGAAGTTGATTTAGAATATCTTGCAGAAGAAGTTGGTGCATCTAATGTAAATACGATTAAAACTAATTTAACTAAATTTCAAAATTTAGGCTGGATAGATGTAAAAATGCCTTCTCGTAGTCAACCAATTAAGATTATTGGAGATATGTCATTATTTAGTGAAGAAAAAATTAAGCAAGAGCGTGAAAAAAAGAAATTAAAGCTTGAAGAGGTAAAAAATTTTGTTGATATTCCTGATCCATATAAGGCAGAGTATCTAGATAAATACTTTGAAACGCATAGCTAAAAATGGAAAATATCGAACAAGATAAACTTTTGGGAGCCTTAAATAAGGCTTCTGAAGGTTTACAAAATCTAATTTCAAGTGTTAAGACGCAAGACGAAGCGGTCAAGTTATTTGGCGCTGAGAACGTTCAAGAAGGCTCATATCAGTGCAAAGTTTGTGGAAAATTGGTAAGTTATTCAAAATTAATTATTTTTGATACTCCAGTAGTCAAAGGAGTTACAGCTTATATTTGTCCTGATTGTTGGAAACTTGTAAATGAAAATAAATTATGGAAGTTAGTTTGTGTAGGGTGTAAAGAATTTAAACAGGCCATGGAGCCTGGAATTAACCCTAAGAACGGTTTTGAATTTAAACCTGGAAAATGTTATCATTTGTTGCAATGTCCATCTTGTCACCCTGAACATTTTGACTTGACCAATAAAAAGCAAGGTGAGGTAATTGCACTGCCTTTAATTGAAGAGATATTATACGATCAAAAGCTAAAAGAAAGATTTGCTAAACCCTTTAATCCCGAAAAACAATGAAAAAAGAAACTAAAGAATCTAAAAAAGACACAACACTTCGCGACATATATAAAATGTACAACAGCGATAAGAGAAAGTTCATAGATACAATTATAAATAGTGGAGAACAATGCATTCTTCGTGCAGGAAGTTTGACTGTTCCAGTTTACATGGAAGAGTACACAGAAGAGGAATCTCCAGACGAAAAGTTTTACTTCTTCACAGTTACGCCAGAAGTACTAGAGGAAGATATTGTAGATCTGAAAATTTTTAACGAGTTTATCAGTGATATGTTATTTTCTGTATCGGATTTTAGTGTATCTGTTAATTCTGAAAATTTAATTGAAATTGTTTTGGATCCTAAACATTGGAAAGAGTTGTTAACTGAACTAATTGAGGACGTTAGGGAACGTCAGATATTATATGCGAATGTTTGTGAATTGACACTTAATCCTTTTCGCCAATTTAACTTTAATACGATAGAAGTAGAATAAAAAACTAAAGGGAGTCTATATGAACGAAATAAATCAAGAATATAATAGTCAAATAGATAAGCGTTTATGTGGTATAGATACAATGCCTTGTTATACGAATTTTAAAAGCAAGGAGGTAACAATTGTTCGCTTAGGACATCCCATAGGGATAACAGAGATGTTGGAGAATAAGAATGGTTCTGTGTTTGGAGGAGCTGTTTATATTCCAAAGGTACTTCGTCGAATTGGTATTCCCATTGTTGTTAGAACAAATGACAATAGTACTCTAGAAGTCACAGTGCCTGCTACAGATGAACTTTGGGATGCAATTGTAGAAACTCAGTTATTTATGGCTACTAATCCTATGAGGGTTAAGTTTGATGTTAACGGCATTGCTTATGATATTGTTGTAGATAAAATTGTGCACAATATGGATAGTCCTGAATATCGTGGTTATGCCAATATTAAATGGCCAGAAGATCAAGAAGATCCAGATATTCTACGTACTCAACGTGTTTTGTCAAAAGATTTTGGATCTTATAAGACACTGATGGAATATGTGCACAAAGATTCTTCACTTACTGCAGATATTGGAAACGTGAAGGATTCAGCAACAAGAGATCTCGTGATTCTTTCCTTTGATGGTGACAAAAAAGATTTTTCGATTGAGTTCCGTGATTCTTCGGTAAGTGTTTACGATGCTGAAGCTATTAGGGCTAAATTGTCGTCACTCTCTAAAAAGACACCAATCAAAACGATGGATTATATAAAAGATCCTAAAGCTATTGTGTCCGATATCCGTAAGGGAATGTATTATGTGAAAAAGCTTTAAAATGCTTTAGTTAATAATTTAAGGGCGCCAATTAAGACGCCCTTAAATTATGTTTGCATTTCAATAGAAAATTTGCCTTAATTTTTTTGCAGTTCAATAATTATTATGATTCCTGATGAGGACAAAGCTACGTTAAATAAAGAGACATACACTGTTGATGATAGTGATTATGTAAGATCGTCTTTGGAAAATAAGGTTCAGGCTGCATTAAAGGAAAGCTTTCCCTTGGAATACGGTGGTGTGCGTTTAGAAGTAAAGAATATAAATATTCCAAAGCTTAAGAGATACACCTTAGGCGAACAGAAAAAGGCTTTACTGCAAAATAAATATTTAGCAAATAGTGTTAGAGGAGATTTGTATCTTTATGATGCAAAAACTGGCGAACTCTTAGATGTAGCTCCAGAAAGAACTTTAATGAGAGTTCCGTATTATACTGAACGTGGCACATTTATTCATAATGGTAACGAGTACAACACTTTAAGACAAATGAGGCTGCGTCCTGGAGTTTATTCTCGGAGAAAATCAAATGGCGAATTAGAATCACAGTTTAATATGGAGAGAGGTACAGGCAACGGATTCAGGGTATCTTTAGACCCGTCATCTGGTATTTATAAATTAAATGTAGGACAATCTAGCTCAAATCTTTACTCAATACTACATGATCTTGGTATACCTGATGAAGAACTAGAATCAGCCTGGGGGCCGGATATTTTAGCACGTAATAAACGTAGATATGACCCAAGAGCTTTATCCAAAGTTCACAGTAAATTGGTACCGAAACGCATTTCAAAAGCGACAAACAGGGATGAAATGATTGCTGAATTAAAAGAGGCATTTGATAATCAGCAAATTGATGAAGAAATTAAATTAAGAAATTTAGGTTAGTTTATATGTCTTTAAATATTAGTAATTTTAAAAAATTTGCGGATTACGCTCCAATCTACATTCCAAAGAACACCGTCACCAAAGATGAAGCAAATGTTTGGGCTCAAGATTCAAATAATGCTAACATTGTACGAGAATTTAAGCAAAACGTAGATAATTTGGCAAAAGAAAATTATGTTTCAAATGCTGTCAAAGATAATGAGCTCTTTAAAGTTAATAAAAAGGATAATGGCCTGGTGCAAATGGGGAAAAATGTTATTAATTCCTCCGCAAATTTTGCTACAGACTTGTTTTATAATGCTCCTAAAGCTTTGAAATATGTGTCTCCATTTGGCACTATTGCCTCTAAAGTTATGCAAGGGATTAAACCTGATCCGCATGCAAAAGTGCAGCAAATGATGAAGGAACATCCGGAGTTGCGTTATTTTTCATCAGGCCTTAATGCATATAAAGGTTATTACGATCCCAATACTATGGCTCGCAATGCAGCGCAAGATGCAAGTAACCTTAAAAATGAAATTGATAACAACGCTCTTAGTGCAGGCCTTACTGCTGCAGCAACTGCAGCTACCTTACCTGTAGGTGGCGCGGGCGGTTTAGTTGCACGAGGTGGTAGTTTAGCCGCTTCCAGAATTGCCGCTCGAACAGGAAGTAAGGGCTTAGGGAAAACTGTAGATTGGGTTTCTAGAAATCTTTTAGAACCTGGTATTCAATATTCAGTTAACCCTATGGCGGCTGTGGGAGGTGTGGCTAAATCATTAGTCCCAGGAGGCGCACGTTCTTTATCAAGTCGAGCAGTAGAGGGTGCTTTAGGGGCTTCCATATTGCCATGGGGAAATAATTCTGTAGATAATGCGTATAAGACGGATTTTAATTTTAAAACTTTCTTAAAAAATAATCCTGAATTTGCGAATTTATCTGATGATGATCAGGGGCGATTATATCAATATTTGCAAGACTTTGGATTTGAAAACTATATACGCAATAATCCAGAATTGTTAAAACGTATTGAAAATACTCCTGAACAGGATCGAGCGAAGCTACTTAACAAGTTACGTGCAAATTATAAAGGAGGGATTCCAAATATAAAGGAGCATGCTGCAGAATATAATGAGTGGCGTAATGCTCTTTTAAATGCCAATAGGTAGTAAGCAGATTGGTTAATATTATGTTTAAGTTTAGCACCCATAAAAAAGCATCTACTTCACCATTTCCGAAAATTCAAGTGGCGGAAATGGACAAGAATACTCCAAGAGCTTCAGTAGGATTGGATTCGGTTATCAAAGCTACAAAAAAACTTTTAGCAATAAATCGCGGAGATACGGATTCTGACGAAAGAGATTCTTTAAGATTTAAAAAGATTTTAGGGCCTGATGATTTAATTGCTGAACGTGTCAGGTTGGATGCTGGAAAATTGCGCAATGCTTTAATGTTTAAGCTAAGCAAGAATCGCAGTTTAAAATTCTTCCCGTCCGGAGCTTTTGATTCTTATGCCACTGGGCATATTATAGGTAATCCTTTGTCTTTGCCATCAGAAGAAATTAATCCGGTTTATAATCTTGATCAACAATCACGAGTGACGGTTTTTGGTCCCGGCGGAGTTTCATCAGCTGATTTAGTATCTGAAGAGGCGCAAAATGTGCACCCAAGTCAGTTTGGAGTGATTGATGCCGTGGTGGGCCCTGAATGTTTGGTGTTTAATCCGAGATATGAGATTTTAACTGAGACTGGATTTAAATCTATAAAGGATATAACTTTAAAAGATAAAATTGGTTATTGGAAGCATGACGATCGAATCATAGGTTTTACAGAACCGGATAAGATCATATTGCAAGAATACGAAGGGAATATTGTTGGCATTGACAATGGAGTAATTTTTCAGGAAACAACACCTGATCACCGTGTTTTAATAACGAATCCGGATTTGGCAAAGGATTTGCAATATGAGATTGTTGAAGCAAAAGATCTCATAGAAAATCCTTTAAAAGATATTTATTTATTTTCTGTACAGCAGGATTTATGTAAGCAATCTTTAAAAATTGTGCCTGACAATTGTTATGTAAAACATTTTCATGGTCAAATTTGGTGCTTGAAAATTTCCGGTGGTATGTTTGTTATACGTTATGGTTCAGAGGGAATACCTTATTGGACTGGTAACTCAGAGAAAATAGGAGTTGACGTTAGGCTAGCTTCTATGACAAGAATTGGTAAAAACGGAAAACTATATACTTTATTAAGGGATCGAAAAACCGGTAAAAAGGTTTGGATGACACCTGATGAAATAGAGGACAACATTGTAAGTTTTCCGGTTTAATTTAAGAATACTAACATTAAAATATGAACCAAAAAGAAATAATAGAAAAGGTTATAGACTCTTTAAGAAATGTTTTAAATTCGGAAGAGGTTATTGAGGTTGCAAAAGTTTTCACAAGGGATGCCTATAGGGAAGCCAGAAAGGTTGATCCTTCGTCATTTCCTTCTGATAAAATCATAGCAAAAGTCTTTGGCAGCTTTAAAGAATTTAAATTCCAACTTTTAGCTACCCTGCAAGGGAGACGTACATCGGATACTTCCGATTCTGATACCAAACATAGTACAGATAATTCGGAATATATAGTAGAAGCTGACGGGGTTTTATATAATCCAAATACTGAAGATTATGTATTTGATTTCACCAATGTTGCAAATATAGCTAATGTTATAACTATTAAGAAAACTCAACTTTTAGCGATTTTGCAGGATTATTCGAATTTTGATAATGATCCTCAAACGGTTTCGGCAATTGCTTTAAAACATAAGATTCCTACATTCATATTAGAGAAGATTTTACACAAGCTCAGATTTAGGCATAATTCCTTGCCTGTTACATCGTCTTATCTGACTGAAGTAAATGATGATGAAAAGGTTGTTGAAGATTTGGCAGCAATTCGTAAATTTCGTGTAGCTGAAAAATACAATCACCTGCAGTGGAAAGAAATACAGTTAAACGCGAATAAGTGGATTCAGTTTGAACAATGTATCTATAATCCTATAAAGGATGTGCTTTCAACGTTCAAACTTCCCAGAGTTACTCAGGATTGTTTGCCTAAATCAATAAATATAGGGAAAAATTCTTGTAAATTTGCAAAGGATAAAGCGTTTGTTGTTACTTTATCTGATCTTCATTTCGGAGTATTTACGGATAAGAATAATGTATTTTATTCTGATAAGGATTGGACTATAGAAAGCACGAAACGTGCCGTCGATAATTATGTTAAACAAATTGTCGATGAACTTTCAAATATGCGCGTTATACCGAAGGAATGTATTATTATTTCCCTTGGGGATATTTTACATTCAATTACAGGATTTACAGACAAAGGCACTCAATTAATTGTAAATCCTAGAGGTGTGACTCAATTTAAATATGCCTTGGAATCAATTTCTTATTTCCTACAGCAACTTGCGGCAATTTGGAAGGGTATTTCACAGATAAAAGTTAAAGCTGTGAGTGGGAATCATGATTCATTTGGAGATTGGGTATTATTTACTTGTCTCGAACAAATGTTTAAGGATGTTATGGATTTTGAAATCGGCTCATCTCGCTGGTTGATTTTCCAATATGGAGCGAATGCTTGTGTATTGGAACATGGTGCATCTGCGAAATATCATAGTAAGGTGCCAGGTGATGATAAATCCAAAGAAAATTATGTACAAAAATTACTCTTAGAAAAGGTAGCGCAATTTAAATCTCCAGTTTTAAATCGCTATTTCTTTATGGGAGACAGGCACCATTATAATCAAAAAGAGATGTCGTCTTTTGAATTTATTCAATTGCCTACTTTAGTGCCATCGGATGATTATGCGGATAACTTAAACTTAAGTAGCCGTGCTCGTCAGATTTGTTTTGTAATGGATGCGCAAAAAGGTATTATTAAAACAATAAACTTTTTTATTGACGTTTAAGAAATAATTTTGCTTAATTATTCTATAATAATTCTATGGATAAGAAATTTCAAAAGATGCAGCAACAAATAAAGCAAGCTTATGTGCTTGGATTTAAAAATCAGTGCAAGATTCTCGGCGCTTCAAAAGAACAAGTGCCTGAGTTAACAAAAATTGCATCGGCACATTTTGACGATGTTGGCAATCGTTATACTCAAAAGGTTGCTAGCTGCAAGGATGCTATTAGAGAAGCTTTAGCTTCTTTAAAGTAGTTTTTGCGTTTGTTGCATAGTTCCTTTTTAAGCACACACTGCTTGAAATGTCTTGCAGTGTGTGCATTTTTGTGTTCCTATCTTGGACATGTTGGTAGATTTAAAGAAGTTAGATGAAGCTTTAAAATTTGTTGCACGTGCTAATAATTTAACCTTAAAAGGGTTTCTAACAGGAAAAGGTCTTCAGCGTGGTATTATTTATTATCTCAAAAAGGTATGTGATACTCCATCTTTGTATACCTTAGAGAAAGTTTTTAATGCTGCAGGATTAAATCCTACAAGTTTTATATTTACACCTTCTTCCAAAACCGTGCCGTTTAACCCTGTGTCTGATCTGTTATGTCCGGAAAAAATAGTCACCCGAGATAATTTAAAGTTATTTTTTAAATCATTGATTTACAATTATGGTGATTATCTAATGAGTTTAAGTTTCATCCATAAATTTTTATCTAATGAATTTCCGGATATTCGTATGGATTTGCTTATTTATGGGGATAAAAAACATGCGTGTTTAACTATAAATTTATCTGACGACAAAATTTTATACATTTATTTTAGATTATGGCATAATAAAATTTATAGCTGTTTGGCAGATAGAACAATTCCTGCAGAGAACTTAAACAAGGTTGCGTATGATTCCTTGACAGCTACAATTATTTTAAAATATTTAAGAATAGTAGACTTAAATACAACTTTGATTAAAACAACCTAAAAACCATGAGCAGTATAAAGGAGCCAAAATCTTCAGTAGATATGTTTGCTAATATTTCTAAAAGCATTCAACCTGTAGATGTAAAAAGCAGAGTAACTATTAAAAACTTTCCTGTTGTGTCAAACACTTCATTGGAAGATAAAGTCAATGTTAATCCAGTCCCTGTTGATACAGCAATTGAAGAAATAAAAAAGTCTGAAGCATTTAAAAAGGAATTGCCTGCAGAGGATGCAACAATTGTAGAAAGGTTAAATGCCATTCATAGGGATATTTTTGAAGTAAAAAATTTATTAACAAAAGTCTCTTTAACTCCTGAAGTTAATAATTATCCAGCTATAACTTCCACAGAACCTTTAGATAAATCAGAGGGCATTTTTGTTATTCCGAATGTTATAAATTATAATTTTAAGTTTATTAAGTTTCAACAGGATGGCAATCTATGCAGTTTAATTGTTGATCCAAAAGATTTTACTTTAGAGGTAAATCCTGGAACAGAGGCAGTAATTAAACTACCTCAGAAGGGTGAACCCGATATTTATATGGAATTTAATTTACGGGTTTTGTCTTCAAAAATTTTAGTCGATTTAGGTAATGTAGAATATAATATATTTCTTTTCTATATTCCACAGCATACAACAAAAGCTTGACGCAGTTATACTTTTGAGCAAAATTGTACTTAATATGATAAAAAAAGGCGTAGTAGTTAAAGACGAATCTTCTCAGCAAGAGGTATCAGAAGAAGAACTTTTAAAAGACAAGAAAGAGAATATTTCTGATAATTGTCCAGATTTTGCGAGTATTATAGCTGAGTTGCCTCTTTCCAAGCCTGAAAATCAAGATGTCCGATAGGCCCATTATATCCGATTTTTTCTCTCCCTATGCTTCAAAGTTTAGGGATCCTGTTTTCATGCCTTCATCGGCATGGTTTCCGAGAACTCTAAGCGAAGGGTTTGAACTATGTCAGTGGCTGTATGCCAATGTTCCGATTTTTCGTCAAGTAGTTCGTAGACTTACATCGTTTTTTATATCGGATTTTGAATTTAAGAATTGCGATGAAGCTACGCAAAAATCTTTAAGAGCATTTTTTAACGATATTCTCGATATAAAGCAGGTTATGCAGAATATTGGGGATGAATGGGGGTGTTATGGGAATGCCTTTATAAGGTTATACGTACCATTTCGTCGAATTTTAATTGATCCCCGTCCGCAATTTAGCGGCAAATTTTATACTTTTACAGATTTTCGTGATAATATTAGTTTAGTTAAATATAATTCAAAAGATTTAACTTTTACAGTTCCCGATCCTCAAAATAATTTTCAAGGCACAATTACTTGCCAGTTTATAGATAAGATCGATAAGCGTAAAGAAAACTTTCGCTTAATGCTTATTGACCCTCGTTATATTAGGATCATTCATAGTAGAATTAACGGGGAAAATACCTATATTTGGAAGTTTGATCAAGACATAAGAGAGCAAGTGGAACGAGGAGTACTTGACGTAATTAATACGATTCCGCGTTCTATGTTGGAAGCTTTGAATAAAAATCAGGATTTTAAATTTAATAAAGGTGAATTATTTCATTTTAGAGGTCCTGTAATTTCTGGGTTGTCACGTGACGGCTGGGGTATTTCAGAGTTCTTGTTAAACTTTCGTGTAATCTATAAATTGCTACTTTATTCAAAGGCTGACGAAATGTTGGCTTTGGATTACGTAACACCGCTTCGAGTTATATCTTTGGATCCACATGCATTACAAGGAGGTAATGACAGTATTGCTCAATCTTTTGACGCAGTAATGTTCAGGGATCAAATGACTCGTATGGTTGCCAATTATAGGGCTGATCCAACAACTTGGCAAGTAGCGCCTTTTGCATTGAGCTATCAAGAGCTGGGAGGCACGGGCAAACAGTATATTAGTAAAGACATAATAAATGCGGAAAAAGAAGAATTGCTTAATGGTGCAGGCTTTCCGTCGCGTTTGTATGATTTGTCTTTAGACTTGCAGGTTTTACCTACATCTTTAAAGGTTTTACAAAATAATTTTTGGTATATTTATAATCAATTTAATAAATTGGGCAAATGGGTCTTAAAAAAGACGCAAAAGATATTTAATGAAAAGCCTGTCGAAGTTGAGTTGCCACAACCGAGGATTATTGACGACGTTGAAACACAAGCTGCCAAGATGAATCTCGGTATGCAAGGGTTGCTTCCGTATAAAACCTTTATGGAATCGTTGGGCATTACCGATCCAATCAGTTCTATCACTCAAAGACAACGTGAAGACGCCCAGATACAAGTTGAGCAACAGAAAGTTCAAGAAGAAATTCAAAAGGAGCAAGAAGCACGTCAGAATCTTGAAGCTGAACTTCAAGATAACTCTATGGCTGCAGGTGGTGCTGCTCCAAGCACTTCCGTGCTGACAATGGAACAAAGGGCTATGGGCATAGCACAACAGCTGTTAGCGATGCCAGTAGGCCAATCGAGACAGCAACTACAACAGCTTGAACAATCTGACTTTACCTTGTATTCATTGGTGAGGTCTTATATGAATAAAGAACGGGATCAAATGAGGAATCAGGGCTATGCCGCAATGAAAGAACAGAATGGATATAACGTAAATGGCTAATTCAAGTACACAATCAGCATTTGATATTTTTTCTTCTTTATTCAAAGATCTTAGCTTAGGTAAAACTACAAAGCTAAGGACTGATACGGCAGATAATGTTAAAGTAAAAGATGGAGATACAGATGTAGAATTTGGGGTGAATGATAATTCTCGCCAAATTAATAGTCTGCCAAAAGTTAGTGATTTTAAGTTAAAATTCGATTTAGGTAATCGCTTTCCACAAAATACCATTAACTCAGGCTCAAGTATTCAATTTCCGCCGAATTTTTACACATACGAATACTCTAATGTCAGCACTGGCACAGGTGCAGGGCAAGAAATATTTCCACGTTCTATGGTCAAATCTTCTGCTGTTGATTGGAAAAATATTCCCGAGGTTAAGCCTGGTACACAATTTGTGTATAATCCATCGAAATTTGAAGATTATAGAGATGCCGCACTTGATATTACGAAACCCATTAATCCTTTATATATTACAGGACAATCTGCAAAGGGAGGTGCATTGGGAGGTGCATTGGGAGGTGCTTTAAGTTTTGGGGCATTAGGAGCATTAGCAAATGCTGGATATCGTTGGTGGAGAAATAGAGGATTACCTCCTGAATATCGAGATCCTGAGGATACACTATCACGGTCTTTGCTCAAAGGGGCTTTAGTAGCAGGCGGTGCTGGCGCCTTGTTAGGTGCGTTATTAGGTTCTGAACAAAAAAGGGAGAAATCTACATGGGAGGCTTAGAACAAAGGTTACTACAGGATTATACGTTGCCTTATAATCAACGTATGGCGTTAATTGGTTATGTGCAAACATTGCCTTACAGCATTCAATCTCAATTAAATGCAGCCACATCTACAATAATGGGAGCTGGTATTGGTGCTGTTGTCGCTAAGCTGTTATTTAATATGGGATTAAAGGGATCAATTTTAATGTCGATTTTAGGAGGTTTAATGGGAAGAACAATAGGTATAAATAATTCTTTGACACCCCCGGCATTTAATCCTTTACAAAATTCTGGATTTAGAGATACTTTTGGAAGGCTGCTTTAAAATATTTATAGAAATGTCTGATAATACTTTTAAAAAATTTGGTACTACTTTGGAATTATTTTCTTACGGAGTAACTCCGAAAAATATTTCTTCTGAAGTAATTGAACAATATAATAATGCAGATAAAGCTGCTGAGCCTGATTTGGTAGATCATGTATATACCAAACTCGCTGCTTCGTTTGCTGATCTACTTAGGGTTACAGATAATTATAAGTATGCTCCGGAAATTTTGGTGCTTACTAAGGTTGCATCTGCAAATAGTGACCAATGGAATAGTTATTATCATAATGTAGTAAAAACTTGCATTAATGCTTCTATTGATTCCGTTAGTGGTATGCATAAACATGCAAGCAATCCTGCTCTTGGAGCTGCAGCAAAAGCATTGCCTGGCGTTGTAGGAGGCTTACCAGGTCTGGCATTAGCAGCAATTCCAATTATCGGAGCATTATTATCCGGATCCGCGTACTTTGCAGAAAAAAGTGTCAATGAAGACTCTGCAGATGTAGAAAAACAAAAAGCCAAGAATATAGCCTATAGGACTTTAGCTGCAGACGTTGTTCGTAGATTACGGGATGAAGGATTGTCCATAGGTCCTGAAGATGAATATGAGTCTTAATGGTATATCTAAAGAAGATCTATCCAAACTTGAAGATTTAGAGTCTCCAGGTGAAGGGATAGGAGAACTTGCCCAAGTATCTAATGCTTTAGCTGCTTCAGATGTGATACTAGATGCTTCACAGACTGTATCTGATGAGGGTTTATCCAGTCAGGCAAAATCTGTAGAATTAATTGATTATACAAAAGATTTAATTAATAATGATGAGAACAATATCTCTGCAAAAGCTACTTCAGACACTGTACCAGTTTATCCTGAATGGAATAAAATGCCGGTAATTAAAAACCAATTGGAACAGTATCCAAATTTATGTGAGAGAGTTAAAACTTGTGTATCAGTTTTAGACTTTAAAAATTCGGAAGATGTAGAACAATATCAATCACTTTTAAACCAAGCGCAAGGAGAATCTGCTTGCATAAAGCTACGCAATAGTATCATAAAATTTTCTGAACAAACTGGTAATTTTATTGCTTTAGTAATCTTTGACACATTTAAATTTAAAAGGCCTTTATAAACATGAATATCTCAGATTATAACATTTTGTCCACAATCCTTACGGCTGCAGCTGCAGGCGGAGGAGCTAGTCTTTTACTTAATACAATATCGGAATTACGTGATCTGCAACGAAAACGGGATTTAGAAAAACGTATAACAAAGCGAGTTACAGGAACAACAGCAGATACTACAGGAGAAGATTTAAAAAATCTTTTAGTCAAAGATGCTTTAGAGGAAGATAATGTCAAACACGCTGCGGAAGAAGATCGCCATGGAGATGCCTATACTGTAATGGCAAATGTGTTGGGAAGTATTCTTGCATTAGGAGCTTCTTATTATGGTGCAAATAAGCTATATAATTCCGTAAAAAAGAGACTATTACAGGATGAAGGGGCTGATATTACAAAAGATTATTATGACCAGTTATTTCTTTTGAAGAAGTTACAAGATCAAAATATTGTAACTGGACGTACGAGAAAATACGGCTCTTTTGCAGGCGCTTTAGGGGGTTTAGGTGGTATTTTACTCTTAGGGGGGTTGGCTTCGGCAATTATGACGCGCCAAATTTTAAAGGATAAATATCCATTATTAAATACTTCTAACGCATACGATGAGGCTTTAAAAATTGTCCCACAGCCTGCATTAGAATTTGCAGATGATCGTAAGTTAAGGGAACAGAATAAACTTGATAAGAAAGAACTTTTACGAAATTTGGTTGAAGAAACTTCGGAAGACAATGAGGAAGCTTCTTTAAAGTTAGCTTCTACTGTTAAAGATTTACTAGCTGATGAAGTAAATGAGAATATTCTAAAATTAGCTTACTACTCAGAAAATGAATGTGCAGATAACCTTGGCATACAAAATATTGTACATAGTGTAGCTAACGGACATAGAAATTTACTAAAACAAGCTAATACTATCGAAGAACTTTTTGAGATTGCAGACAAATGTGCTTTGACCAAGTTTGCTTCTGCAGAACCTCTGAAAATTCAGTTGGCTTTTACAGCAATCGCTAAAGATCCAATGCTGAAAGAAACAGTTATCCCTGCAGCAGGTATACAGGTGTTACATGCGTATCCGATGCAAAATAAATTAGCTTCTTTAATATCTGAGGAAGTGGATAATGATTTTGCAAGATCTGATATGTCTGTTATTTGTGCTGTTAATAATTTGTTAAGCAGGGCGCACGCTTTTGCACCATTCCGCAAAGAAGCAGCTGAAAAGTTAAAGCAGGAAGACAAACTTGATAAAATTTTTGATTATCCTTTTGATAACGGCTTGACAACCTTTACTCAAATCTGCAGATTTTTGGATAAATAATCTGCAGGGTGATGAGAAAAAAGGACAAACTAATTTTTGAAGGGATCACATTTGATTCTGAAGAAGAAATTCAGTTTTATATTTTTCTACGTGATGCAAAAAGACTTGGGTTAATTGTAGATTTTCAATATCAACCCGAGTCTTTCTTGTTAGTTCCTAAAGCTACAGAGGATATAATAGTTAATTTAAAGTCAGGTAAGCAAAAAGTTAAAACAAAAGTTGTTTATCGAGAGCATAGCTATACTGCAGATTTTTGGGTTAAAGTAAACCCTGAAAAGTTTTATAATTCAGTAATTCTTAATAGTTCAAAAATACGATTGATAGATGATGAATTTTATGTCGATGTAAAAGGTGATTATAATCGTCACGGAGGAGATAGAATTTTTCCAATTCATCAAAAGTTAGTTTTTTGGAAGTATCATAAACATGTAAATAAGATTGTACCTGACGAGTTTTTTCAGTCTATAGGGTTTATTCCTGAAGAATTACGTTGGATAAAAAGAAGAAAAGTAAAAACTTTAAGACCTAAATATTTAAATTTAAGGTCTTTAGAAACAATTTTTGAAAATAACCAAACACAAACCAACATAGGATTTTTGCCTACTGTTGAAACTTTTACCGCATAATGTCAGAAAAAATTGTTGTTAAAAAACAGATTTTAAAAGATTTTAAACCTACTTTTAAATCCAATGGTAGGGTAATGGTTTTAAAAGATAAAGTTACTGAAAGTGGAGATATAATAACAGATTTATTTAACTCTTTCGGCAATCTTTCAATTAAAAACGATACTCCTGTAACAGGTGTTGTAGTTTATATCCCAGATAATGTAAATAAACAAAGTTTAGGCATTGAAGTAGGAGACAGAATTTTATCTGTTCATAATAAAGTTATTTATATTTCTGACCAAGAACAGGAGTTGTTTTTGGTGTTAGAAGAGGATATCTTAGCAAAGATTCCTATTGATTTAGAGTTGGATTTTGTAAATATGAAGAAGATGGATGTAGGATCTGATGATGATTACTACGGATTTAATCAAAAGAAACATAGAGATCAATTTGAAGACTAAACCACATATGACAAAAGTATCAGCAAAGGAAGAACAGAAAAATTATTATAAGAATGTAATGTTGTCAATTTTAAACGGTTATTGGCAAACCGTTAAAGGATTGGCGTATTATGATTATTCCCCTGCAATTACGGCGGAAAATATCGGAGCTTTATATTTCCCAAGATTGTTTTTAAAAGATAGGGATAGCGATTTGGGAAAGGTGTTTATTTCCGTGTTGAAAAAAGACGGAGATAGAATCCCTGATACTCCTTTGCATAGTTATCCGATTGTGCAAATAAAAGAATTTGTTAAGTTTTTAGCTAAAAAATCAGCTTAAAATTTAAAACTTGCGGATACAGAAGATTTAATGTTATATTTTTAGACAAGTAAAATTATGTCCCAAAATTTTGTTAAAGATACAGCAAAAGATCTTCTGTATTCCGCATTGTTAAAGTGCGGTTATAAAAAGTATGCAGACTCAAAAAGTCCTTCAATTAAATCTCAAGGGTTAAGAATTGATCGTTTTAATTCCATGTTGGCAGAGTGGAAACAGAAACGGGCGGATGAAGCAGCTAAAGCAGAGCAGGCTGCACTTGAGGAGCAAAAAGCTAAAATGGAAAATAGTGCTCCACCCCCACAAGATCAAGCTCCTCAAACGCCTGTAGATCAATGGAAACAAAACGTATCAAATTTTGCCAATACGCCGCAAAACATAGGCACTAATACGAATCCAGCTCCGGCTAATTCCCCTCAAGATGCAGGTTTACCTACACCTCCGAGTACACAGTTGCCGCCTAAAACGTCGCCAAATATGAAAGTTGCTAGTCAAAATGTAACCTTTAAGTGGAAAGTTAATTAAAATATGAGTGTCGCAGTATTATCAAAGATTTTTCGTAAGGTACCGTCTTTGTTAGGGTTAGGTTTAGGTGGTTACGCGGGCCATAATATGGCTCAATGGGAAAATGCGCATTTATACTCTAATGATACCACTAAGTCCTTGGCTGATTTAACCGGTACAGGAGTTGGCGCGTTAGGTACGGCTGCATTGTTTAGCCCCGCCCATCGCGCTACTGGTTTAAAGCTTTTGGGAAGTTTAATGGGTCCTAAACAGCTTGGCTTATACGGAATTGATAAATTTACCCAAGGTATTAATGCGGTAGAGGACTACACGGATATTCAGAATGAATTGGCGGATAAAAATGTTGAAATTACAAAAAATCAATTAGAGGCTGCACTGCAAAATAAAGAAATTGCGTCAATATCCAATGAAACATCAAAAAAATGGTTGGATTTAGCAAATAAAGGTTTGCCGTACGTTGGAGGTTTAGCAGCTTTAATTACAGCTTTATATGCATATAATTCTTTTAAGAAAAATAAGGGCAATGGAAATGTAGCGTTTCAAATTCCTGAAGAAAAATTATCGCCTCAGTTTTATAGTAGACTGGGTAGAGAAATTTTATTTAAGGATCGTGATGAGAACGGTAGAATTATAAAGAGGAAGTATATCAAACAAAATGATATAGAGGATTATACATTACCGGAATATAATGAAGCTGTGGAAAAGATTGCTTCGGTTTTAAATATAAAGCGAGCAGCAAATCTTACTAAAGATACAAGACAATTGGTAAATAATGTTAATGATTTAGCTAAAGACATTAGAGTTCCAGAAGCAAAGGCAGAGACTATAGGGCAAGTTATTGAGAAGCATCCTTCCAATAAAACATGGGGAGGATTTGTGGCTAACAAATTAAATAAATATGGTCCGTTTGCTTTGGAGTACTTTGGATTAATTACACCTTCTGCACAAATTAGACAAGATGTAAGCTTTATTGATCAAAATGGACGTTCCCGTGCTGCTCCTTCTTTAACCGCAAGTTCTATGTATTCGGATCCTATTGCTGTGGGTAGGTTATATGAATATGCGCGTAATCGCATGGCAAAAGCAGGCAACCCATATTTCACACATATAGTTTAAGTTATCCGGATTTTGGATCTTATTTCTTTTAAACGTAAAAAATTCTCTTGACGTAAGCGCAGATTTTTTAGAATCTGCGCTTAACTTTTTTAAGACTATGGTTAAAGAAACTGAACTAAAAGCTCCGAAAGGAAAAATTATTGTTAGGCAGCTGCAAGCTGCGGAGATGGAACGTGAAGGGATTATTGTCCCAGCAGGTAAAACTTTTTATAATAAAGAGGCTTTAGTGATTTCCATAGGAGATATGGATAATGGTGAATTTAAAGATATAAATTGTAATAATAAAAAACGTAAAAATATTTTAAAAGTTGGAGATCATGTCTTGTTAAGTTTCATGCCTGTGGACAGATATGAAGCTTTAGGTCCTGATAATAAGAGATATTTTTATGCTACTATTAATCCCTGCCAAGTCCTTTTGATAGGACAAAACTTTGCTTAAGAACTTTATCAACTACTCACCAGATAAACTGGTGAGTTTTCTGGCTTAAACTTATAAACTTATAAATTTAATGGAACAGCAAACAATCAAAAAGAGAGGGCGTCCCGCTGGCTATAGAAAGCAAGCAGACGGTACTTGGGTTAGGGTTATAACGCCCGAACCCAAACAATCACAATCATCTAAACCAAAGCCCGTGCAGCCGGAACATGCGTCTACACCTAAAAAACGAGGTCGCCCCGCAGGTTATAGAAAAATGCCTGATGGTACTTGGGTAAAGCAAGCACCTGAAATAATGCATACAAAAACGAATGTGTCTGTTAATAAACGTGGTAAAAAGTCTAAACTGAAAAATTCGGATGCAGACTTATTAATAGAAGCAGATTCAACTGTATCACCCACAGCTGCAGCTTTAAAATCTTCAAAAGATCATTCTTCAAATGTGTTTTCGTTTGTAAATATCGTTGTAGATATAAGTTTAAAAGATAAAGGAATATCTGACGAAGGTTTTATTCATAATGATTCCGTATTTAAGCTATTTGCTCAGAAATATAATTCTGAAACTCCTATAGAATTTTATTTAGATGATCCTTATAATAGTTTAACTGAAGAAGAGTATTCCAATTTTTATGATTGGTTAGAAATTGAAGGGTATTTTAAGCGAAATAATGTAAGCATTACTTCTTCCGCAAATGGATCTTCAGCTAAAAGGTTGTTTACTTTAGTATTAAAAGGGGGCGTGCCTTTCTTTATTTTATGTCCCGTAGTTTGTCATCAAGACGGTTCTTATAATATTAAAATTGGCGGTATTGTACAGAATCAGATAGCTAATTCAAAAGCCACATCCCTATCAGGAATTTGGGGGATATTTCCCTCAAAACATTTAAAAACTTTATCTTCTGAATCTAAAGCTTTGATTTCGGATCTAAGGTTTACGCCTGTGGGTTTTTACGCTTCAACTCCTTCATTTAATAATGATCAGTTTGAAGTGTTTTTTGATGGATTGGTAGTTGAACTTGGTTCAAAGGCACACTCGAAAACTTTAGTAAGTTTGGAAATAGATGACATGGTTCCTGCAAATGTTGAATCAACAGCGGTGCCACATACTGTTTCGACATTGCTTGCAGAGTCTCATGAATTAGAAGAGTCAGATGATCAAGAAAAGGTTTCCGACGAAGAATATACTGATGATTATGATTTAGACGATTATAAGTTAAAAATATCACATAAAAAAGTTAACGATTTTGTTTTAGAGGAAGACGGTGTTTATAGGCGTCGTTTTAAGGATAGAGCCAGTAACTATGTTCCTGCAAATCATAATGATATTTATTATGATGATACGAACATAGAAAGAGACAACTATCAAGAAATCGGAGAAGGTCATTATCGAAGTGTTAATCATCAACTAAGTGATGATGTAGATTTTGATTATTGGGACTAATTTGCATAATTTTCAAACACAAAATTAAAAAGGAATAAAATGCGCACTCTTAAAGTTTCACTAAGACGGAATAATTCTACTGTTGCAGTTTTTGATTATGAGGATGATAAAAAATTAGTGTCAGATGCTGAGGTTGTTGGCTTGCTCGCAAAGGAATTACTTAGGTATGTGCGAGGCGAAGTGCCGACGGCCTTACTGTTTGATGTTGATGATGCAGAAGAAGCAATCAATACGTATGCTAGTGGGGAGATGCCTTGTGCAATCGTTTTGAGTGATTATTAAGACAAATCTTTAAGGAAATAATGGTTTAAAAAAAACAATAAAAAATGGAAACACAATTCGAAAAAGTTATTCAAGAAATAAAAGCCTCAAATAAGGCATTTCCAAATGAAGCTTATAACAAATATAAGTTGCAGTTTTTAAATGCCTTAAGAAAGTATGGTGAAATTGTTTTACCCTCATTCCAAGATGATAATATGCAGCTTTGGAATATAGGGGATACCGAGGGTAACCAGGACATAATTATTGATGAAGATGGGTGTTTTAATTCTTATAACAACAACCTTTTACTTACGTGGGTAGTCAAGCCTGCTAATTTAGAATCAGCAAATTATTTGCAGCTTTGTTATTCTGATAAAGAAGAAGATAAATGGCCTTATACTGCATTTTTTATGCATTTGCATGGAGATGTGCGTGCAAATTATAGTCAGTGTATTTTATTGCCATATAATAAAAAAATACTGTTTGATTTGTTATTCGATGATGACGATTTTCGTTATTATATAAAGAGTGACAAGTTTGATATCTACTATGAACCCTTGAATGAACAATCTGTTTTAAGGGTTCAAGGGGAAGATGTGAATGATGAAATTTCCACTTATAAAACTAAGCAAGAGTTGTTAGATGAAGATATTCCTGAAGAAATTATAACCGCAATCCAAGAAGATCCGTTATTTGGAGGTGACATCAGAGATGAATAAGCGAAACAATAAACCTGAATTGATTATTAGAGAACGAGAAGATCCTTTTAAAAAGGACCTTCTGGATAGTATTAGTGCTTTAAAAGAAGCAATTGGGCTTTTGACATCAGAGGTACAACAGCTGAGAGCTACCATATTAATGAATGGTTTAGATAGGATTTCAGATAAACAAAAAGATACTATTACACAACCAACAACTCCTAGTAATCCTCTTTTGCCATATTATACGCCAACCACTCCTTATCCTTCGTACGACCCTAACTATTTTCGGTTTACGACGGAAGACAAGGTCGGATAATCCATGGTGAAGCATGAAGAAATTCATATTTTATTTGATGAGATGGCAAATGTCATCTCTCATTCTTATACCAGTTATTGCTGCTATTGCTGATCCTGTGTGGTCAGCAATTATTGGCAATTTAATTGGAGGTTGTGTATTTTTCTTTGTGGATAAAAAGATATTTAACTTAAAATAATATATTGATAATATGCAAATAATAGATCCAAGCGTAAGCTTATTAGGACAAACCTATGCGTTGGGTGACTTGAGCGAGGAGTCTCCAATGAAGTTGCTAGAGTTATGTATACGAAACTGTTATAAATCCGAAGACAAGATTACTGATGACTCATGGAAGTCTATAATAAAGCTTGTATTAGATAATGGACACACTTCAACTCTTGAGCATGTTTCGTTTACATTTAGAATAATAACCTCAAGAGACGTATTGCAGGAATATGCAAGACATAGAATCCAAAGTCTGTCTGTGGAAAGTACTAGGTACTGCAATTACGGGGATTCTAAGAAGGGACTAACCTTTGTAAAACCTCAATGGATTACCTGGGAACAAATAGAAAAGGCAAACGATTTGTTACAATCCAGGGATGAATCTTCGGTATTGTATGAATTAAACAATCCAGATATTGATAAGGATATAAAGTGCGTTTGTAATTGGATTGAAGATATAAAACGTGCTGAGTTTTCATATAATATGAACTGACATTCTCCAACCACTAAAGTAGTTGGGTTATCCTAACCTCACGGTTTAGGTTTTCTGTTTCATCGGCGACTGCATTGGATGCTTTTGCATCTTTTAGTCTTACACCGCCTCCGCAGACAAACACGACTTGCCCAGCCGCTAAAATATTTTTAGCTGCGTTTATATCTCTATCTAATACACTTCCGCAGACCGGACATGTCCAAGACCTTTCGGAAAGCTTTAAGTTTTGTTTGATATAACCGCAGTGATTGCAAGTTTTAGAGGAAGGAAAAAATCGATCAATGATTTTTAGCTCTCTTCCATACCACTTACATTTGTATTCCAACATATTGCGCAGCATACTCCAAGAAGAATTGGAGATAGCGTGTGCTAACTTATGATTTTTAAGCATATTTTTTACTGCAAGATCTTCCATAACTATCGTTTGGTTTTCACGAATTAGTTTAGTCGTAATCTTATGTAAATTATCTATACGCTTATTTGAAATTGTTTGATAGCATTTGGCTACCTTGACGTTTGCTTTGGTCCTATTCTTAGAACCTAACTTTTTGCAAGAAGCCTTACGTTGCAATCTTCTTAATTTATTAAAATCTTCTTTAGTATCCGAATTTTTGAATACTTCCGCATTTGAAGTTGTTATTAAATTGTGCAGCCCCAAATCCAGACCTACGGATTTATTTGAAACGGGAAGTTTGCAATCTTCATTACTATCTACAGTAATTGAAAAATACCATTCTTGAGAAGGGGTTAATCTAATCGTTAAGGATATTAATCTATCTGTAGACTTAATCCTCCAATTATCCTTAGATAATTTTAAAGGTTGCTTGGATTTAGCAATATAAACTTGGTTATTTTTGATTCTAAATCCTGAAGTAGTAAATCTTGCTGAACTTCCTGAAGATTTCTTTTTAAACTTAGGGTATTTGGCACGTTTGGCAAAAAAGTTATCAAACGCTGCACCTAAATTTTTTATAGCTTGTTGCAAACAAACATTAGATACTTCATTTAACCATGAGTATTCAGGCTGACGTTTCCAGTTTGTCAGCTCTTTCATTAAATCAAAAGAGCTTAATGATTTGCCTGTTTGCGTAAATGTCGAAGACTTAAGATCAAGACTTTTATTATAGATAAACCTAACGCATCCCAAGGTTCTACGTAGAAGAATCTCCTGGTCTTTCGTAGGATAAAATCTATGCTTTATAGTCTTTATCATTTTTAATTGAACTTATTTAATTAAATAGATTCAAATAATGCAAGAAAAATTTGTCAAGAAAAACAATTAACAAGGAAGCTCCGCAATTCCTCCGGATAGATAAACTATCCGGTATCCTTGCGGAAAATTTATGAAAAAGTATAACATTATTTACGCTGATCCTCCCTGGACATATCAAGATAAGAACTGTCAAGGTGCTTGTGCTCGTCATTATAAAACAATAACGGATTCTGAATTACAGTCACTCCCAATTAAAGATATAGCTGCGGATGACTGTATATTGTTTATGTGGGCTACGTATCCCAAACTAAAAGAAGCCTTAGATGTTATTGACGCTTGGGGATTTAAATATAAGACCATAGCTTTTCAGTGGATAAAACAGAATAAATCTGGAGACGGATTATTCTTTGGATTAGGAAGGTGGACTAGAGGCAACAGTGAACCTTGTTTATTAGCGACTAAAGGAAAGCCTAAAAGAATCAGCCCAAATGTATCACAGCTTGTGTTTAGTCCATTACGCAATCATTCGCAAAAGCCTGATTGTGTAAGAGATAAAATTATAGAATTAGTAGGTGATTTACCTAGAGTAGAATTATTTGCTAGAAATAAAGCTGATGGTTGGGATAGTTGGGGAGACGAAATAGATTCTGACATCAGCTTTGACTTAGCCAAATAACGTAATAAAAATGAGACAAATACCGTAATAAAAATGAGACAAATACCGTAATAAAAAGGAGGTAAATAACAATGGATAACTTTTTAGATAAATTTATTGAGGCTTTAAAGATTTTTAGAATGTACACAAAGACTCCTTATCCTTGTTGGTGTAATATCGAAGAGTTTCATGTGGGAGTCGATCCCGAAACGATACCTGATGGGGAAAAAGAAAGGCTTGAGGAATTAGGCTTTATCTATGATTCTGAGACAGAATCCTTTTATATAGTTATTTAATAATAACTTAATAAATAAGGAAAAGATAGAGATGAAAAAACAAGACTACATTTTAGCCATATCACAATTTCAAGATGATATGGCTAATTTTAGCGGAGATGAAGAAGTGCTCTTTGATTATATGAGCATTTTAGACCCGAATGATGACTCTTACATTTACGACGATATTGAAGTTTTAAAGACGATATGGGACGATTTAATGAGCTTTTTAAAGCGAAACAAAAAAGAGCTTTTGGAATGCGGCGTGAAGTTTAAATTTTAATTAAGGAAAAGAAATATGAATACATATCAATTACGTTTCAGTTGTACAGCTACGGAATTATATTCCGGAGATGCCACAGTCAAGGCTAATAGCTTGGAAGAAGCTAAAGGAAAGCTAGAAGAAGCATTATTTGCAGGATGTAGTGATTCCGAGGATGTCCAATGTGTGTATGATTGCTATGGAGAAACCTGTGAAGATACTTTTAATGTTGATTACATTGACGAAGTGAAACCAGAGGAAGATAATCAGTAGTTTAATAAAACCCAAACAAAGGGTATAAAACATTATGGAGGTGTAAGTAAATATTAATTTAAGTATACAAAAAAAGTGACCATTGATATTTGGCCTACACCCCAAAACAACAGATTAATGCTCAAATTTTAAAACATAAGAAAGGAAAAATAAAAAATGGAAAAGGATTATTTGGTTGAATTTCACTATTCTCAGGAAGTTATTTGTACAGGACAGGTTGTTATACGTGCTAAGTCTAAAGAAGAAGCTGAACGTATTGCTTATGAGAAAGATTATGACTGCGAATTTGATGACATAATCGATGATCCAGAAGTTGTAGCCAGTGATTTTGTTATTGAAAACATCATTCCTTTAAGTGATGACAAATAAGCTAACTGAGGCCCAATTAAATAAAGTTAAGTGCATTGTTGAATCAAAAGTATATCAAGGAAGTTTAAGTTTCAGTAAAGAAGAAGGGGTTACACCTAAGGATAAAAGATTTAATAGATATGCAAAACAATTATTAAAACGAGGGTTTGACGATTCCGAAACTTGGGATTTGGGCGCAGCTATGGCAAGATGGCTAATCCCAAGGCTAAAAAGGTTTAAGAAGTTAAATGTGGGATACCCTGGCATATTTGCTAAGTACGAAGACGGATATGAGAAATGGAATAAAATTATAGACGAAATTCTTTGGATGTTAGAAGAAGAAGTGACTGAAAAAGAAGAAAGCGATCTGTTTTATCAGTACAATAAACTTCCGCTTGCAGAGCGCCCAAGTTCTTTGTCTGAATGGGAGGAATGGAAGAAATATGAAAAACGTTTGAATAAAGCTAAAAAATTATTTGGCGAATTTTGGCCACATTTTTGGTGGTGATAGGGAACCTTATTATGAATAACAGAGCAAAATATAATGTTTGTGCGATATCAGACATACATTTTTTAGATCTATTTTGTGGTAAATTTTCTTCTTATGTAGACCCTCATATAGATCTTGTGCTTATTGCTGGGGACATAGCCGACAGCTATGTCCCCAGCAATGATAAAATTCTTATAGATACGAAAATGTGTATGAATCAAGTATATCTTGACAGTTCGTTATCTGCAGATGAATGCATGATAAAAATTGATCAACTGAAAGATAAATTTGACAAATATTGCTTAAAGCGTTCCGCGAATCATGTAGCTAACTTTCTTTATGAACAGGCATTTAAAATGTTCCCAAATGCCCAGTTTGTATGCGCGATACGAGGCAATCATGACCGTTATTCTTGGAAAGATGTTAAGGCTCAGAGTAAAAATTATGCTAAAACCGCAGATAAGGTGAAGTTGTTGGAAGGTACGGGTTTGATAACTTTACCTATGACAAAGTTAAATCAAGGTGACCCTCTTGCCATCTTTTATAGTGAAATTGTCAGCACCGATAAAACCTTTTTAAATGTGCAGAAAAATGAAAAAGTTAAAAATCGCATGACAACGGATGATAACTTTTTAAAGGCTTTGCAAAAAACTTGCCGTAAAAATAAAGGTATAATGCCGGATATTGTTTTAACACATATGCCGCCATATAATATCATTTCTTCTAAAGTTTATACACCATTGGGTGATTTCAGTACTGATATTGGTTCAAAGGCGCTAAGGTATGCAATAGATTTTGAATTTAACGAAACACCGATTTTTGTTTTTGGGCATTGTCATAAAGGTTTTTCTAGTGATAGAGCTCACGAAGAGAAAAATGTCAATTCCGGCAAATTACAGTCATTTTATAATGCATCGATAGTTTCAGATGATATGGCTTTAACATTTAATAATCAAAAATTTGCAGAGTTTATAACATTTACTATAGGCAATTACTGATGCACTTAGACACTCAACCTGATTTTAAAAATACATTTAAGTATCAAACTATACAGTATTTATGGGAATTAAATGCAGTTTATACCACTGATTACCCGAATCAAATACAAATTGTTACTCCAAAATCTTTGGAGTATTTAAGAAAAAGTTTGCGTCCTTGGTTTGGTTTAAGAAATTATTTTCCTCCCATATGGAAAGACGGACATCCGGATTTAAAGTTTAATGAATCACATATATATCCTGAAAGTAAGCATAAAGAATTGCAGAAGGAATTAGTTGGTTATGTTACTGACATATTTGCCGTAAATAATAAAATATTTGTTAAATGCGCCTATAATGAAGAGGGTAAGAAATTGTTAAAACGATTTCCTTCGTTTGGATCTAAAGCATCTGCAAGACAAACTAAGCGGTTTTCGCCGTTATGGATGACTCAGATTAGAAACAACCCTGTTGATCTTTTGGAAATTGCAATAAATTTACCGTTTAGCTATCCTATATTTGAAATATGTATACCCAAATATTTCCAATCTCTGGCTATTAGCACAGTAGAAAAAGTAAGATATAAAGATAGCGGACAAATTGTTGTTAAATAACAAATTAAAAAATTATGAAAATAATTTACCCGTTTTCTATCCAATATGCATCAGATCTACATTTAGAATTTGATGATAACAAAGATTATTTAAAACAAAATCCCTTAATACCCTCAGCTGATATTTTAATATTGGCGGGTGACGTAAATTATCTGTCCAATTATACAAGTGAGTTTATGCTGGATTGGTTTAAAGCCCTTTCCAAGCAATTTAAAGAAGTCATTATAGTTCCCGGAAATCATGAGTATTATTTAAGTGATGAGGATGACGAAGAGCTTACAATGAATCTGCTTCATCAGAAAGCCAAGTCAAGTTATCCAAGATTACGATTTTCCATGGTTGCGGATACATTGGGATGGGCAAATTCCTTGTCTGTTACTGAAAGCATATTTGCTGCAAATGGCATTTATAACATTAGGTTTCTTAATAATACCGTCGCAGAATATACGAAAAAATCTTGCGAATTTTTTAATAAAAATTCTTCTTTTAATAAGGTAAATATCATTTGCTCAACCCTATGGTCAGACATTGATATTCCGACTATTGAAGCGTCGAAATATTATATGAATGATTGGGAGTGCAGATATGATGAGAATCTAAAATTAACGCCGAAAGTGATAAAGCCTATATTTTGGGTTAGTCAGTCATTTATATGTCATAAACTAATCCAGGAATCCTCTTGGGATGTAAATCCCGACTGCATTAACATTGTTGTAACGCATCATGCGCCGCTTTTAAAATGCGTTAAATTTAATAAAAGTAATAAAAATGTTTTAAAGTCTTGTTATGCTAGCGCCTTAGATCGTTATGGATTTTTTAACAAAACCATTGATGGCAAACAAATAGCGCCGCAATTTTGGATTCACGGTCATAGTCATTATGAGCCTGAGTATAAAGAACTTTATGATTTCACTGTAAAGAATAAACGTGGCAATGCTATTACCAGGATTGTAAAAAATCCTGTTGGTTATGTGCATGCCAACCATCATATTCATTTTAACCCATCGAAAATTTTATTTTAAACCAGAAAGGAAAATTATGGAAAATACCACTGAAAATACAAAATCAAATAATCTCATGAACTTTGGCCAAGCGATTGAAGCTCTCAACAGGGGAGAAAAGGTGTCTCGCAAGGGATGGAACGGAAAGGGAATGTATCTCTGGAAAAAGCCGGCTTTTGAAATCACCCCCGAAATATGCTCCGACCCGAAGCTTAAACAGGCTGTTATTGACAATGGCGGAAGGCTTCTCGGGCTACCGACAATCTGCATGTACACGCATGATTCGACCGGACGCAAGGCGGTTTTGACCGGATGGCTGGCCAGCCAATCGGATATATTCGCCGAAGATTGGGTATTAGTTGATTAAAGATCAAATAATCCTTGATGATTTATTTTTCTTAGTGTAGTTTAAAAAGTGAAAAATATTTTATTTTTATACGAGATTTATAGGTTAATAAAATTTTAATGTTTTAGTATAATTTATTTATGACCGTATATTTATAAAATATTTTCACTTAAAATATTACATATAAGTAAATTAAGCATTTAAGAAAAACAGATTTTATATATGCCAAAAGAAACATCAAATATACAAGATTCTGATATAAATGAAGTTACGGATTTTTCTCAAGAATTTTCCGAAGTTGAAGTCGTAAAAGATGATTCTAACGTTGAAGTAAGTGATAGTGAAATAAAAGAAATTAATGATGAGTTAAAAGAAGCTATTAAGGAAGATCAAGAAGTATTTGAAGAACTTATTGATGAAGATAAAGAAGAGTTAAAGGAACAACCTGATGCTGAAGAGGAAGAATCATCTCCTCCCGTAGAAAATAATAGTGATAGTGTAGTAATAAATAAACCTGTAAGTGCATATGATAACGAATCAAAGTTTCCTTATGCGATTCCTGATGCTACATTAAATACGTGTCCTGCTAAAGGTTATTAAGTAAAACTATATTTTTATATCTATATAATAAACGCCCATTTAGGTTTATGCCTTTTTGGGCGTTTATTTATTTTTTAGCTATAACACCTTGCTCACCTAAAAAATAAATCCTTGAATTAAACTCTTAAATAAGCGAATATACAGTACATGTCATCTTCGAATATAAACGACTTAAGCGCATCAAATAATCCTAAAGAACTTATGGCTAAAAAAAATAAGCTTATTCCGGTATTAAAACGCGGAGTAATAACAGAAGAACCGGATGATATTGAAAAGGTTAGATATGAGTTCGTGTCTCCAAATCAATTCTTTGGCAATACATTAAATTTATTACCAATGCAAAATTCCGTTACTGCTGCAAGGGCGTTTTATGAGCATAAGTTTATTACTCAAGCCTTGCCTATTAAAGACGGTGAATCCCCTAATGTACAGTCGTTAAAAAATGCGGATAATAACGAGTCATATGAGGATTATTTAGGCAAAAAAACCGGTGTTATTTCGTTGGATGACGACGATAATTCTGCTGATATTTTGGAAGTGACGCCGGATTATATTAAATATAAAAACGATAAAGGCGAGACCAAGACTAAGAATTTATATAACAATTTTGCCTTTAATTGTAAAACCATGCTTACCAATTATCCTTTGGTAAAAGCGGGAGATAAAATAAGCAGGGATAAATCCAAAAATCCGCCTATTTTGGCTAAGACAAATTTCACTGATAATAATGGCACTTTAAATATGGGCCTAAATGCCAGAGTGGGATTTGTGCCGTATAAGGGATGGTCCATGGACGATGCTGTGGTAATATCGGAAGATTTTGCTAAAAAGATGACTTCGCAACATATGTATCAATATAGCGAAGCTAATGACAGCAAGGATATAAAAACCGGCAAAGACCATTTTAAAGCTTTTTATCCGGATAAGTTTAACAAGGAACAGATGGATAAAATAGACGATAATGGCGTTATTAAAGCAGGTACTGTGGTAAATCCCGGTGATCCGTTAATTGTATCCACACGTTCCAGGGTTGTTTCTTCTAATGACGTTAATTTGGGAAGGTTATCCAAGTATTTAAAAACAACGCGATTGGATTCTTCCCAAGTATGGGATCACGATACCCCAGGTGTAGTAACTGATGTAGTAAAGACAAATGATGGATATAAGGTTAACGTTGAGACTTTTGCGCCTATGCAAGAGGGGGATAAGATGTGCTATCACCCCGATACTGAAGTATTCACGGAAGACGGATGGAAGAATATAACTGATATTACGTTTAAGGATAAAGTAGCGGCTTTATTTGATAGAAATCAGGATAAATTTGTGCATAAAAACGGCAAATTTTGTAAAGACAAACAAGACTTATATGCTAAATTTGTTCATCCTTATCATGTAATGCATTATACTTACTCTGGATATATGTATGAAGTTGATGCTCCACGAGTAGCATATAGTGTTACTCCTACCCATAGAATTTGGTGCAAATCTCGTAGCAATAAGTCAAATGATAAAAAATGGGAAGCTAAAGATGCACAGACTATCTATGGTATGTCAAAGATGTTTATGGTATCAGCAGATTTTGATTTATCTGACAGAGAACTACCCGAAACTATTAAAATTCCATATTATGAATATGAAGATTTAAAAACATTAAACAAATTAACTGATAAAGATAACCTTTGTGAGTTTAATACGTTAGATTTTGTAATGTTTATGGGTTTTTACTTATCCGAAGGTAGCACACAGCATAAACATCAGAAGAATTTTAATATTGCTATCACCCAAACTAAAAAACCCCTTTGTGCAGTAATAGAGAAAATATTAAATCGTTTAGGTTTTAATTACTATTATAATGATTTAACGTCGCAATATATTATAATACATCAAAAATCTTTAGCCATATATTTAAAACAGTTTGGCACAGCCTCAGAGAAATTTATCCCTGATTGGATTAAAAAACTTCCTAAAGAAGGTTTAGAGTTATTTATTGCTTCCTATTTTAACGGGGATGGAGATAAAAAAAGAGCAAAGACTATTTGGACTTCTTCGTATAAAATGGTACAAGATTTAGCTTATATTTATACGTTATTAGGGGGTTCACCTAGCATACATGTCAGAGAAAGATTTAATTATTCAAATCTAAATGCGAAAGGTAAAATAATTAAAGCTAATTTTCCTTCATATGAAATCCGATTTTTGGAATTTCATACAGCATCTTTAGATAACACTAGAAAAAATAATTGTCATCTAAAGAGAAAATATAACGGGGAAGTTTATTGCGTTTCTGTTCATGGGTTGGGAATTATTCTTACACGGTTTAAAGGGAAGCAAAGCTGGCAGGGCAATTCAACTCGCTCCGGCAATAAGTTAACTGTATCCCATATTTTACCGCAAAATGAAATGCCGAGAACAAAAGATGGCAAGCCATTAGATGTATTATTTAATCAGTTGGGTTTGGTATCTCGAGTTAATGCCAATATGATGTATGAAGCTATGCTTGGGAAGGTTGCCGAGAAAACGGGTAAAAAATATAAATTGCCGACCTTTAATAAAAATAGCGAAAAATGGTATGATTTTGTCGAAAACGAATTAAAGAAAAATAACTTGTCTGATGTCGAAGCCGTTTATGATCCAGTAATTGATAGAGACTTAGACCAACCTATTGCTGTAGGTAATGCTTATTTCCTTAAACTGCATCATACGTCTGACTCCAAACTTTCCTCAAGGGGTCAGGGCATTTATGACCAAAATGAAATGCCTGTAAAGGGCGGGGAAGAAGGCATGCGATGTTTTATGGGAAGACAAGTTATACACACGCTTTATGGTCCTATAGCTATAGCGACACTTTGCGAAAAACGGCTGAGAATACCTGTATTAACTTTTGATTTTGATAGACGCGAATGGGTTTACAAACCTGTGACGGATTGGTTTGTTCGTCGGGCAAAAATAGAAGAACTAATAACAGTAAAATTTTCTACAAATGCTTTTAGGTTAGCAGATTCTCCTTATAGAATATTTAATGCCAGTGGTATGTGGGTTACAAAAAATCACTTGGTGTTTAGGAAAGATGGTTCTAAAGTTCCTATAGGAGATTTAAGACCTGGAGATAACTTATATACTTATGGTCCTCAACCTACAAAAGACCAGCTTGCATTACTGTATGGCACTCTTTTAGGGGATGCTTATGCACATGCAAATGAAGATAGTATCGACATTGTGCATAGTGCGGTACAAAGATCTTATGTGGCATGGAAACAAAAAATTCTAAGTAGCTTAAATGCGAAAATGAGTGATTATCACAGGAAACCTTCGGAAAGTAGTATCTGTCAAGCACCTATTCAGCAAGTGAATTTAAGTATTTCATATCCATGGTTAGCAAAAAAATTTAGGAGAGAGTGCTACTCTTCTAATGGCAGAAAAACGGTTACAAAGGAATGGCTAAGCAACTTAACAGAATTGAGTGTAGTAGCTTTATTTTTAGATGACGGAAGCTTTACAGCATTTTCTTGCAGTTCCATGAAGTTTGCATTATCCTTATATCTTATGGCATTTTCTCGTGAAGAAAATCAAATGATTGCAGATAGGATTGAAGAATTAACTGGCATTAAGTTTTCTGTAAAGGATTTAAAGAATTATAGTTATTCCGAAGATAAACATTCTTCTTATAAACCTGTATATAAGGGAGGCAAACTTGTTGCATATGGTAAAGAAGATTGCCTAAAAATGATAAATTTGGTTTTAAAATATTGTGATATAAATGATATTCCGAAGTCTAAAAGACAAATGATTAAATTTGCAACTCAGTATTCTGAGGAAGCTGCAAATATAGAACGCAATAATCGTAATAAAGCAGTTTTAGATATTGATGCACCTATAGGTTTAATTCCTGTAGAAATAAAGTCTATTGAACCTTATAAACACGATAAACCTAATGTTGAAGAAATAAATGTCTATGACTTTACAGTACAGGATACACATTCATATCTTGCTGGTAATGTGCTTGTTAGTAATTCAAAGCGCCACAGCAACTTGGAGAGTAATGCGATTTTATCTTCCGGCGCATATAACGTAATTAAAGACGCAATACATTTAAGGGGACAACGCAATGATGATTATTGGCGTAAGGTCCGCATGGGACAGACGCCATCATTAGCCAAAAAATCGCCTTTTATCTGGGATAAGTATATTGCTTTAATGCAAGGCGCAGGAATAAATGCAAAACGCGCTGATAATGGCGATTCGATTCAAGCCACACCTTTTACAGATAAGGACTTTGCATTATTTAATCCTGTTGAAATAAAAAATGACGGCATTATAGACTTTAAAAATATGAAACCTATTTCCGGCGGATTATTTGATCCTGCTTTAACTGTCGGTAATAGATGGGGTAAAATTACATTAGATAGGCCTTATCCTAATCCTGCATTTGAAGATACTATAATATCTTTATTGGGACTTAAAAGGTCCACATTTAATGATATATTAGCCGGAAAAGAATCATTGCTTAAATACGGCACCGGAACCAAGGCTATATATAATGCATTGTCGGATATAGATATAGACAAAGATTTAGAACAGGCAAAACAAGATTTTAAATACGGACCAAAGTCTAAAAAGCAACAGGCACTAAATCGTATAATGGCTTTAGATGGATTAAAAAATAATCGTATGAAGCCTGAAGAATTTATGATTACGAAGGTGCCTGTTATACCACCTAAATTCAGGCCTTATTCTGTTATGGGTAAAGATACTTTCTTACCTGGGGATGCAAACGAGCTATATCAAGATGTAATTAACATGGCGCATACCCAAGGTGAGATATTACAAGAATTAGGCCCTGATGAAGCGGATAAAAATGTGCCTAATGTTTATAAATCCTTAAAAGCTTTGTATGGTTACGGGGAGCCTGCAAGTCGCAAATTAAAGCAAAGAGGAGTATCAGGATTTTTACAAAAACTTATCGGGGGAACTTCTAAGTTTTCGCAATGGAATAGGAATGTCATAAGCAAGCCCGTGGATTTTTCTGCGAGAGGCGTGATTGATGCAAATCCCGAGATTTCTATGGATGAGCTTGGCATTCCTTATGAAATGGGTTTTGAGATTTACTCACCGTATATTCAGAGAGAGCTGGTAAAACGAGGCCTTTCCCCGAAAGATGCGTTGCAGAATATTAAAGACCAGACAAAAATGGCAAAAGATGCGTTGCAGACTGTGGTGGATGGAGGTAGATGGATTACTGCAAGTAGGGCACCGGCGTGGCATAAGTTCAATGTACTTGGCTTTAAACCTGTGTTTCATGAAGGCAAGAATATATTGCTTCCGCCTGTGGTGAGCTCTGGATTAGGGGCTGACTTTGACGGAGACTGCCAATGGGGGCACGTGTTTGTGTGTGTAAGAAATTCGTAGATTTAGTTAAAATATAGAAAAAAATAATAGCCCAAAAGTTGTAAAAATAACTTTTGGGCTATTATTTTTTGTCTCCTAATAATTTTTAGTTTTGTATTAAAATCCTATGCCGAAAGTTTAAAAAATAATTTTTGGTATAGGATTTTATGCTTGACGGTTACTTTTCTCTATGCATCCTTGAAACCATGAATAATGAAATACCTTTTAATACTGTTAAATTTCTACCGGATGCTGAATATGTTCTTCCTTGTATTACAGGGGAGTATATTAAAACTTCTTCGATTGGTTTAAACTGCTTTACTTCTTTGTTTGAGCCGATTGATTTACAAAAGAAAGATCAATATTTAGTACCTGTTGCAACATCTGAAATTACAGAAGATAACTCCAGAACTTATCGCATATTTTCTGAAGATATGCCCGAAGTTAAAGAAGATTACAATTTAGGTCAGTTTTTAGGATTATTTGCGGGAGACGGGTGGTGGGATAAGCCACAATATAAGGGTCGTAAATGGACTGATAGAAAAATACATTTAGCTGATGTGCTTGGATATAATTATGCGTTTGTGGAAAATTATTTAAAAAATATTTTATGCGTAAAAAATTACGAAGTTTTGGAGAAATTTATTCCTAAAGAAGAGGCTTCTTGGTGTGAGGGTGATAGCCGTAAATTTAGCATATCCTTTGATCAAGTGGATAAAATGTGTGAATTTTTAACTCAAATGTTAGGGGGAGAGCGAGGACTCACGCATAATGGTGCAGGAAATAAATGTTTAAATTTTGACTTTAAAACAACTAATACGGAATTTAAAAAAGGATTGCTTGCAGGGCTTATTTCTTCTGATGGTTCGGTCTCGATAAATCATGCTATGAAGAATCCACGGTTATTAGTTAACTATTCTACTATCAGTAAAAAATTAGCTTCTAATATTAAGGAATTGGCACATAGCTTAAATTTGCATGCCACACTTACATTTGATAAGCGTCCTACAGTTTCCGGAAATAAAGTTTATGTTATTTCCTTTAGTGTAGTAGGCCTAAAGACTTTACAGATTTTAGATGACCGTATGGCTTATAAACCAAAATTTGAAATATTTAAGAATGCTTCTGTGGATATTTCTAAATATAAATACGATTATATTCCATGCACAAAAGAATTTTTGAAGGAAATTGAACCCTTTATATTTTTTAGAAAAACTCAGAAATTTGATCGTAAGAATCCGACTGAAGAACAGAAAAAGTTAATAGAAGATGCCAATATTGCTGATAGCGTTTTTAGATCCAGAAAGTGTGGTTATGCAACAAAGCATTTTATCGTGGAGGTGTTAATGCCTGCTGTAATGAAAAATATTAATCAAAGAAAACAAGAATATGAATGCGCCTTAAATTTATTAGAATCTTCAGAATTGTTAGAGCATTTATCAAAAGCGCATTATGATGTTTTACAAAAAGGGTTTAAATCTTGTTTTACCACAACAATTTCACACGACAGGAAATTGATTTTTGATAAAGGATCGCAATTATTTAAAAAGCTTTATCACATATTATATAGAGGAAAAGGAGAGGGCATAAAAAATGAGCTAAGGATAAGGTTGTTAAATTACTTTAGAGAACTTAAACCTTTATCTTATAATACAGAGTTCATGTCCGACTATATTGCTAAATTTATTAATAACTCAAAAATTAAATGGCTTAGAATTAAATAAACCAATGAATACAGAAGAATTAAATATTATAATAAAAAATATCAGATCCAAAGGTTTTCCTCATTACGAGGCTTCTGAGAAGTTTAGAAAAAATGCTTTAAAAAAATTTCTCAATTATGACTTTTGGAAAGAGGATAAATTTTTAGAATCTTATCCAGATGGTTCTTATGGTTTTGGTGTTTTACACTCAGGTATTAGATATCTTTGGTCTTATTTTAGTCAGGAACGTGCTACTGTAAAATGCGGACATTTTTTAACACCTATGGAAGCATTTGAAAGTGACCAAGTGTTGATGGATGTTTTAATGTATCATTTACAGGAGCATAAAGAGCAACTAAGCGGTTCTGCTTTAAGAGATTGGTTACTCAAACATCCTAGTGTACAGTGTATATCTAATTTTCGTCCCACTGCTGCTGCAGCTATTTATGATGTTTTACTACCATTTGACGAGTCTATAGTATGGGATCCTTGTATGGGTTATGGCGGAAGACTTCTTGGCGCAGTTAAGGCAGACAAAGTAAAAATGTATATTGGTACAGAACCAAATACTACGACATTTAATAAGTTAACTGTAATTAAAAATGAGTTACAACAGACAGCACAAGGAAGCGCAATGAATTATGATCTAATAAATAATCCTTTAGAGGATTATGATAATCTTCCGTGTAATGGGGTGGATTTGGTATTTACCTCGCCTCCTTATTTTGACACAGAAAAATATTCTAACGAAACTACCCAATCATGGGTGCGATATTCAGATTATGAACAGTGGAAAGAAAAGTTTTTAAAGGTTCTTATAGATAAAGCATTTTATTGTTTGCGTCCTAAAACCGGAATCTTAGCTTTAAATGTAAAAGATTGTAAAAATTGTATAGATTTAGAAAGTAGTACCATAAATTATGCTTTAAAAAGAGGGTTTATTTTAAAACGTGTACATAAATATTTACTCTCTAATTATAATGGCAAAAGAAGTAATTTTGAACCGATATTTGAATTTTGGAAACCCTAACCAAACAAAACATGACAAAAAAAGAAAAACTGGATTTATTAATCAAAGCCAACACAGCCTATAGAATAGGCAATCCTATTATCACAGACCAAGAATACGACTTAATCGTCAGTGAAATAAAAGATACAAAAGAGTATAATGAAATAAAGTACTTCCTCAATGAAGGCGCAGACGGCTCGGATTTTCAGCATTCCTACGTTATAGGATCATTGGAAAAGCTTAAAAATGGGGAAGATGATACAATAAAGTCTTTTGATAATAATAACTTAACAAAAAATTGGATAATTACACCCAAACTTGATGGGGCATCTTTGACGTTGTATTATATAAACGGTCAGTTGGCAGATATTGCTACGCGAGGGGATGGTTATAAGGGTAAATCGCAATTTAAACGCTTGTTTGATTTAAATATTCCCAAGACTTTAAAATTTGCAAAAGGTACAGTTGTTATAAGAGGAGAAATACTTTTAACTCATCAGGCATTTGATAAACTTAATACCGATACTAATGGCAAATATAAAAAGCATCCGAGAAATGCTGTCGTAGGACTTTTGGGAGATAAAAATGACACTTGTCATATTGCGTCTTACGCTTCTTTTTATGCATATAGAATATTGTCAGAATATGATACGGAAAACTACGAGAATGAATTAGGCATTTTAAAACAAGAAGGATTTAGCGTGCCTTTTTATACTGTAATTAAACAAGGCGGTCTAAATAGCGAAACGCTCATGGGCATATATCAGAAATTTCTTGTCAGGTCTCCTTGGGAAATTGACGGTTTGGTTATCCAGTCAAATGAAAATTACAAGTATGAGAATGAATATTATCCCGCGAACACCAGAGCATTTAAAGCAAATGAACTGGCTGCAGAATCAATAATCACAGGCATTGACTGGAGGATGACCAAGGACGGATCTTTAAGCCCTATAGCACAGATAGAACCTGTCATGTTAAACGGATCTAAGGTTATGCAAGCTTCCGCTTTTAATTACGAATGGGTTAAAAATCATAAAATAGGTATTGGCGCCAAGGTTGTAGTTATGAAAAGCGGTGAGATAATTCCCGTTATTTCTCAGGTCATTGAAACCTCAGACAATGCTGATATCCCTAATAAATGTCCTTATTGTGGAGGCCAATTAAAAATAGAGGGCAAGAAATTATATTGCATTAATCCGGATTGCGATGAATCTGCGTATAAATCTTTGGCATTCTTTTTAAACAATCTTGATATTCCCAATGTGTCTGCAAAAACGCTTAAATCATGGAATCTTAAGACAATTAATGATGTGATAAATTTTTATCCCGATACCAAATATAAGAAACAAATGGATTTTTATAAAAGTTTGCCTGAAAAGTTTTGGTCTATTTCCTACACAAAATTAATGTGTTCTTTTGACTACAAGGGCATAGGAGAAAAGATTGTTAAGAAACTGATAAAGGCTAACGGCGTGGATAGAATGAATAGAGCTTTGTTTATTGATCATAGTATTTCCCTTATTACGCCTTCCGGTACTACCCAAGATACTATTGTAAGGCTGAGAAAAGCTATAATAGAAAACAATTTAATGTCTATTTGGCATAACATTATTACTTGCGATAATTGGATTGTCTATGAAAGTTCGAGAGAAAAAGAATTAAAACCTGACTGTGAAGAATCTAAATTGCCTTTAAAAGGCAAATCATTTTGTTTTACAGGAGCTATGTCCATTAGCAGAAAAGAAGCAATAGCTATGGTGGAAAGTTTGGGAGGAGAAGTTAAATCATCCGTTAGCAAAGGTTTAACTTATCTTGTAACGAACGATAAAAATTCCGGATCCGGCAAAAATAAAAAAGCTGCTGAATTAGGCATTGCTGTATTGGATGAAAAAGATTTTTTAAAATTGGTTAACACTTAAACTCTTAATTAAAACTTGCATTTAACCTAAAAATGTGAAATATTATATTTAAGAATGCCTCCTACGCCTCTTAATAATGCGCACCCAAGGAGGCCGCTTTTTCTATATGAATTTCGATAATTTTAAAAAATTCGCTGTATCTCTTCCCGAATATTCCGCCACTCCAAGCAATGAATCCATAGCGGTTCAAGGAAATATAGATTTAACAAAGCGTCCTATAGTTAAAAATAAAGACGGTTCAATCTCTACAGTAAGAAGTATGAGCTTTTTTGAACCGGAATCCGGACTTGAAGTGCTTGTGCCTACGGTATCAGATGAGGGCAAGATAATGTCAGACGAAGATGCTAAATCTTATTATTATAAGACTAAAAAGCATTTAGGTAAATTTCGTTCGCCTGAAGATGCTACAGCCTATGCGAAAAAGCTGCATGAGCAACAAGAAAAATTGTATGGTAAGCGTTAAAAAAGCTTGATAAATTAAAAATTTTATCCGATATTGTACTCAACATACCCGCCAGGCCTCTTAATAATGCCCAAATGTGGCGGGTTTCAATGAAGCCAATGGACTGGGGAATCTCGGTCGGCGAAAGATCTCGGAGTATTTCGGGGTCTTTCGTTTTTTTTTCTGTACATTATTTTAAATATTTGCCATAAAATACTTTTAAATATTAAAAGTATATGACACCTTCTAATTATAATTCTATTGTAAAATATGCCGGTTTAGGAAAACTGATGCAATCAGGTATAAATAAGTTAGTATCATTGCTTGGAAATGATAAAAAATTTCAAAGATATGTTAATGATATGTATCCTGATTCTCGTAACTATATGGATTACATAAAATCTACCAAAATTCGACCAGATGGAACTTCATTTGATATTTACACAGGAACATTAAAGCCTGGGGAACTTGCGAAATTTTTGAAAAAATTAGAAGAGGCGAAAAAGCAGAAAGTTGAGGATTTATCAAATTTGGTGGAAACCATGAATAAGCAATCTAAATAAGAATATTATTATTATGGCTGATATAACTGATAATTTAAAATCACTGTGGAACGAAATGGATCCTGGATTAAAGCTGGGATTATTAGTTTCCCTACCGGCTACAGCTTTTGATGCTATGTTCACAACTCCGAGGGTTAACATAGTTGATAGAGCAATACGAAATGCTTTAATTGGAGGCACCATGGGCTACGGTGCTAGTAAATTAAAAAGTTATTTGGATAAAAAGCATTTAGCTAAGGAAATAGAGAAAACTTACGGGGATAATATTATAGGAACCGGAGTAAAATCCATTGTTAATAAAATGTATGACAATGGCATGAAATCTAAATTTCGCTGGGATTAAATTTATTTATTTTAAGCCAGAAAACTCACCAGTTTATCTGGCGAGTAGTTGACTAAATCCTAATAATGCAACCAATTAAAAATCCAGAGCTTTTAAATTTACCAGATATTCCGGAGGGTTATTCGGTATTTTTGGCCGATTTGTCTGAAATACCTCATGGTAAATTGACCAATGTAAATCCGGAGGGTAAAAACGGTCCTATTTATTTTTATGATACACAGGATTTAAAAGCATTGGCTTTTAATGAAGATAAGGGATGTTGGGACTGGGCTGATGTAAGTTGTTTTTCAATACATCCAAAACGACGACTGGTTATTGTTACATTATCTAATGGTTTGCAGATTTTTACGGACGATGACCCAAGGGCAGTATTCGGATTAAATAAAAATACCGGAAAATATGAAAGACATACACCAGAGGAAGCTAAAGAACTGGATATTAATATCCCTGTATGTTCAGTGCTTGCAGATCATAAATATAGCAAAGATGAATTTGTATTTCCTTTATTCTTTGATGATTTTAATGAAATAAGGGATGTGCAAAAGGAATTTTATCGAGTAGGAATTATTACCTTAGTTTCTTATGATAAAGAATTAAAACAATTTGTTTTAGAAACTGACGATAACTATGACTTTGCTAACTGGGTTAATAAACCAGGTTTAGAGTTTGCGACTATTGATCTGATTGAAGATACGGGAGTTTATCTGGACGGCTATGACCTTACAGTTCCGGGGTATGAAACCTTTATTAATTATAGTGGCGTTGTACTTTCGAATACGATGAATGTGCATGTGCCTGCGCTTCCTGAAGCTCAAGCTGAAATAAAAGAAAAGTTGCTGCCATCAAAACAAATATTTTCTCCCAGGGATTATAGGGTCGTAAATAAGCTAAAGCAGGATTATATTTTAGGACCCAATTCTCAGATTACGGCGCCTGCAGAAAATAAATGGATTTTAAATAGCGCCAAGGAATTAATGGAAGGATTAAATTCCGGCAAAATTAAATTGTCGGATGAGATAGTGATTTTGGATAAAGAATTTTATTATTGAATTAAATAATCAACTGTTTTTAAATATTATAAGTTTAAATATTATGAACATAAATAACTTTCAGAAATTTTCCGCTACAGGAATGAAGTTGCTTCCACAAGTGCTTGAAACGAAAATAACTCCAAAGATATTTCCTTTCAAACGTCCAAATTTCGGCTGGCGCAATCACTTAGCAGCCGGAACATTAGCTGCCCTTCCAGTTGCGGGTGCAGCCCATTTATGGGAACAACACAATAAGGAAAATCAATCGGATGCAAATAATTCATCAGATACTTTTAATAAAATAATGCAATTTGCTGATGGGAATCCATGGGCGTATTATGCAGCCCCTGCAGCAGTATTAGGCGGAGTAGGAGGTTTATTTGGAGGAAGCGGTGGAGCTTTAGCTGGATTGGCTCTCGGAGCTTTAGGAGGATATGGTTTAAAATATTTGCGTGATAATCCTGATGTTTTTGATAGCGCTAAATCATTGGTTAGTTCAGATAAGAATACTAGTAACACTTAAGGAATTTAAAGGGAATGAATACAAAATCCTGAAATATTAAATACTTTTAAGTCTAAGTAATATATGCCTAATTCCACTCGAAATTTGTCCATAGAAGACTTATACGAAATGTTTCCTGAATATATGCTGGAACGTTTCGGTCCTTATGAAGATGTTATAAGACCTACTGCAGCAGTATCTCCGAATGATACATGGCTATTTGGTTTAGGAAATCGTTATGATTCTTTTGGCGATATGCTTGCCCGAAATCTATTACCTTATGATAATAGGGGCAATATAAAACCTGGGTTTTTAGGAACTCCATATATGTTGTTTAATAATACAACCAAGGTTCCTTTAACTTTAGAAGAGCAACGTTTACAAGCATATAATGATGCATTAGCAAGAAATTTATATGCTGTTGAAGATAAAATTAATTCAGTTAGAAATGATTTTAGGAAACTTACTCCTGAACAACTAAACATTGCTAGAACTAATAACTCGGGGTTATCCTCTCCGGAAGACTACGAGAAAAAACGTAATTTCTTAACAAAAATTGTAGGATTGCCTGAAAAAACTGTTTTAGATGCTCAAAGTCAGCGTACAATAGATCGCACTCAAGCAAGGTATGATGCAGCTATGAAAGCTGAAGCTGACAAGTGGAATAATACGGTTAATAGTTATAATGAAAAGATAAAATATTATGAAAGTTTAGCTAAAGATCCGTCTTTATCTGTAAAAGAAAGGGAAGAAGCTAAATTGCAAGCTGTTGCTCAACGTTTGGCTTTAAATAATTATAAAGATGAAACAAGACGCAATGCCCCTGCAATAATTAATCGTATTAAGGAAGAAACCGGTATGACTAGCGATGCAAATCGTAGGGCAATCGTAGCTCAACAGGCAGCAAATACCGCTTTTGTAGAGAGAGCCAGACAGGTTTGCGGAAAATAGTGAAAACATAATTGATAAGGATGTAAGACTTTCAACAACCAATCGTCGTGTTCCGGTTGATTTTAAAATTGAAACACCTTTAGAACGAGCAAAAAGAAAGATTATGGATCCAGTGGTAAATGCAGGAAAAGCTGTATGGGATGGAGCTAAAGATGCTGCTAATACTGCTGTTAAAAATATTCAATCATTCTCTGAAAATAAAGGAGAAGAATATAAAAATCGCGCTGCTCAAAACAATCAACCCCCTGCTTCTGTTTCACCTGCTACCATTCCTGGATATCCGATGGGTACACGGGGATATTAAATTTTAACCTAAATATATATATATTTATATAATATGGCTAAATTAAATGAGTTTGAATTAGAGAATTTGTTACCTACCGAAGATATTTTTCACGGTAGATTAGCGGATGTTATAACTGCAGGTTATCCTAGACAAGGATTAAGATCTGCCATTGCCAATGCTCTAGCGCAAGCAGGAGGATCAGAATTGGCTGACGATTTTAGTATTCGAAATCCTTTTACTTCTTTCCTCGGTTCAGCAGGTCTTGGGGGCCTGATAGGTGGAGGATTAGGAGGTCTTGGCGGACTATTCCTGCAAAACCCTAAAGCAGGAGCTATTTTTGGTGCGGCATTGGGCAGTGCATTAGGAGGCACGGCAAATGCACTGCATCGTAGGAAGTTAATTAAAAAGATTAAAAAAGAACTTGTAAATAAAAACTTAGATCCCGATAAAATTACAGATCGTGAGTCAATGGCATTGCTAAATCCTGTTGGGGCTATTTATAATGCGGATGAACTTGCAACAAAAGTTTTATTAAAAGCTAAGGAGCAAGGTAATATACCAATTAATAATGAAGCTTATACCTACATGTATGGAAATCAGCCTGTAGCAAATGCACTATGGGCTGCAGGGAATGCTACCCCGTTAACGGGTTTATTAACCAATCCTGTTTATTTATTTGCACGTCTTGCAGGCAGAAGAGGAAGTTATCGCAAAGCTTTAGAAAAAATTAAGTAGTATATTAAACTTGTTTAATTTAAAAAATCTGCAAGACTATATCTGTTATGGATCAAAATCTTGCAGATTTTTCTTTATTTACTGATTCAGCCACTGCTATCAGTATTGCTACTTTAATTGTTTTTATCTTAGGCGTGATTTACATCAGCTTGCCTTGTGTTTCAAAAGATACGCCTATTTATAGACTTATTAAATATATTTTAACTTTCATATGGAACAGTGTGTTTTGCAAAGTTGTTCCAGGGTTAAAACCTTACACACCTGCCCTGGATAATAAACAATCCTCAGATGAAGAATCTCCAGGTTCTTCTATAAAATCTATATTGGAAGATAAAGCATTTATTCTGGAATTGCAGAAAGTTTATAAAGATGATGTTGCTATAAAAGATTTAATTAAATCTAAAATAAGCAATGTTGTTGCAGAATCTATACAAGTAGTTAGGGAAAATTACGGAACTATAGCAAAAAAAGTATCGGTATATTTTTATATTAAAAAAGAATCTGAAACTTCAGTTTATTTTGACTATGACGAAGGAGTTTTATTTGATAAAGATTCTTTAGGAACAATAAAAATTAAAAACAATGATTCGGATAAATAACTTTAGAAAATTTGCATCTACTGCTTCCCAACCTTATACCTATGCAGATATGGTTAAGGATTTGCAGTCTTATGAAGGATGGGGTACTCGTAATAACGATGAGATCTATATGGATACAAAGGACCTCAAGGACAAACATATTCCGACAATGCCCGGGGGTGTTAAACTTTATCCCTTTGTAGAACAGTATCTAAGGAAGAATTTAAAATATACCGGAGATTTAAAAGTAGGTTCTAAAATTCCAAGAAATATTTCAAAGCAGCTGCAAGAATGGTATTTACAGAATCATGTTGGCGTTCGTAATCTGGAAGGTTTTAATAAGTTGTCTGAAAACGCTAAAAATCATTTGTTGCAGTTAGGATTCAATGCCAATCTTCCCAACTGGACCAATTTTAGAAAGGCTCTTGCAGCAGGTAACAAAGCTGAAATAATTAAACACTTAAGAGATTCTAATGTATGGAGAAATGAACAGGAAAGGTTGCAAAAGGGAGAAAAGTTTACGCCGAGATGGACGAATACAATTAACGCTTTAGAAAAGGAATTTGGATTAGGTTCACCGACACCTAATGCAAAAGCAATCAATAACATCCCAAATGTTTCTCGTCCTAAAAGCAATTCCAATACTGATAGGGAAGTTTATGTTAATGGTATAAAATTGAGATATTTGCCTCCGGTAACTCCAATACCTGAAATTAAGATATGATTAAAAAAATCATTCCATTAAACATAGAAAATTATGGTTTTAATTTAGATGATGACTGTTTTTCATCTACAAATGAAAACCATAATTTAATTGAGGCAGTAAGAAAATTTTTTAAAGAGGTAGAGGATGAAAACCCTGAATATTGGTGGAATGGGTTGCGCTTAGAAAACTTTAATGGCACTTATGATCGAATTTACGCTTTATTTTACAAAGGCACATTAATCGGTTATGTAGGCATAACACCAAGATCAGAAATAGCGGAATTATTGCCATATGAAAGCATACCTGGAGAATATATTAGCGTAGCTTTATTAAATAAATATAGAGGTAAAGGTATAGCTAAAAAAATGGTTGCCGAGGCTATTATCGATTTTGAGTCTAAAAGCGGCTATGGCAAATTAAAAAATCCAGTATGGACAGTTCATGAAGACAATAAAAAATCGCAAGCGTTATTTAAATCGTTAACATCAGGAAATGAATACTTGAAGAATTTAGGCATTAGATTAATAATCAAAGATAAATTTAATAATTTTAAGGATATGTCAAAAGATACGAATGCACCTACCACGGTTGAAGAATTTTTAGAATTTGCTAAAACGGCTTTTGTGCCTGCTGAAGCCATGCCCCCGCAAGGAGGAATGCCGCCCATGGACCCATCCGCTATGCCTCCTCCAGGAGCTATGCCTCCGGATCCCTCAATGATGGGTGGAGCTATGCCGCCTATGGATCCTGGCATGGGTGGAGCTGCTCCCCAAGGCGGCGATCCGGTATCTGAAATAATTCCTATGTTGGAGGAATTTGGATCCACAGTTCAAAAACAGGAACAAGACATTAATGCTATGCGTCAAGAATTTGCTGATCTTAAGCAATCTTTTATTGACTTGCAGAATAAGTATTCGCAAATTGCAGGACAGTATTCTACGATTATAAGCATCATGCAAGGCGGGAAACTTCCCGAGGCTCCGAAACTCTCTGTATGATCATCAAATTAAGATCAGCTTTAGACAGACAAGTTGTAGAAGTGCCAAAAGACATTTCTTTTGTGGAGTTATGTAATGATGAAGGAAAATTAATGTCTGTGTTGGCTCAAAATAAACTAACAGGCACTTTGGACATGTTTGATTTTCGTGACGTTGACACAGCGAAGCGTTACGAGAATTTTTTTAAAGTTGAATTTTTAAAAGACGTACGAGTCTTAGATCCTGAAAAATATTCTGAAGAAAGAAAATAAATATGAGCAGCACATCACCGAAGGGGGATTCAATATATAATTTAAGATTTAAGGTTACGTTAAATAATGAAGATAAATATTATGACATGACGGTTAACTCTGAAAATCTGTCGAGAAATAATATATTAGCCAAGTTTAATTTTAACGAAACTACCGATTCAACTGGAGCACAGGAATCTTATACATTAAAGGACAATACCGGAATAGATAGACAAATGTATCTCGTAGTAGACACTATAAATGGCGTGTTAACTCCAAAACTTGAGGTGAAATAATAATGTTTAAAAAAGTATTTTCCATATTTTTATTGTTTCTTCTTACAGCATGCTCTTACCAGGTAAAGCTATCATTTAAGGATGATATTGAGAAAATACAAGAACAACAAATAGCTTTATACAGGGATGATTGCATTCAAAATTTATATTTTGACGCGATAAACAATCCTGATCTGTTAAAAAAATCCGACAAAGAATTAGGAGAATTATATTTTAAGTTCTTTTCCGATCAAGATCAGATAATTTATGTTCAACAGGCAAGGAATTTGGTGAAAAATAAAGACGGAGATTAGCTATGGCAGGTATAAAAACGTTATTTTCGTGGGTTAAAAATAAGTTTAAAAAGAATCGTAGAAGTGAATCTACGCCTTCTGAGAAGTTAACTGCTTTATTTAAATTAAAATCAGGTTCTTCAAAATTATTGGGTTGCAAACCTGACCTGCCTGATGAGCGTGACCATATCAAACTTGGTTCAGCTATTTATCAAACTACTGTAGATAGTGTAAAGGATTTTTCTTTAAAAAAATATGCGCCGCCTGTGCAAAATCAAAAGAATACTTCGGCATGCGGAGGTTTTGCAGCATCTGCAGCGGTTTTTATTTTGCGCAATAAAATGTTAAATATGGTGCGTCCTGGTAATTCAGATGAAGATGTAACCGGGAATTTTTTACTCTCACCTTTATATATTTATTATAATGCAAGGTTTGTAGACTTTTTATTTGATGATAAATTTTATGGCAATGTCAGCTCTCCGCTTCCGGATTGCGGAGTGACACTTAGAAGCTTAATGAAAGCTTTAAAAAAATACGGTGTAGTTCCGGAGATCGTAATGCCATTTTATAAGTTTACACCGGATAGCAATCCACCTGAAGCCATTGATCCTGCAAAGAATTTTAAAATAAAAGAATATTTAAGGATTTCAATGGAAGCTGATCCGGAAGAAATCTGTAAAAATGTGTTGGTTGCCGAGCATCTTCCTATTATTGCAGGTTTATATCTTTATAAGGAACAAATGGAGAACTTGGATTACTATGGATATTTGGAACCTTGTAAGGATATCAAAGATGCTGAATTAATTGGAGGGCATGCGGTTTGTATTACCGGATTTAAACAAAAGAACGGTCAAACCTATTTTGAATTTTTGAATAGTTGGGGCACATCCACAGGGGATTTTGGATATGGTTATTTTCCTGCTTCGTTTTTGTCGGATAAAAATTATGTAATGGACCTTTGGACCTTTGATAAAAGTTATTTCTAATGCAGATAATTATAGCATCCATTTTAAAAATTATTGAATATATTGCTTCTATTTTTGCTAATAGAGCAAAAGATAACGATTTGACAGACAATGAGTTGGCTAAGAAGATCAACCAAGAGTCAGATAAGCATAATGAATTAATAAACAAATCTTTAAAAGGGGATAAAAAAGCTCTCGATGAGATACGCAAGAATATTTCTATTTAGTATATGCATAGTTGTAGCAGGATGTATGTCTACAACTAATAAGACTCCTGACATTATAGAACGAGATGTAATATCTTATGACGAATATGGTGATCAGACAGGGGGTTTAATAGATATTGAAGAAGGAAAATATTTTATAATTACTAAAAAAACAGTTGATTTATATAACGCTTTAATAGATAAATACGGTGACAAAATTGTGCCGCCTTTAAAGAAAAACGAAGGCATCACAAAATGTGAAAATGGAAATAATTATAAAATTTCGCCAAAATACATGAAATATTTTATGGATATGGCGGATGCCTACCGTATGGAAATCAACAGAAAGGATAATTTATAAATGACGGAAGATCAAAAAGATAAACTTTATGCTTCTAAAGGAATCACAATTCCCGCTGGAATGTCTGCATTTGGACCAAGCACGGAAGAATGGATGCAAATGAGTGGAATAGGAACTTTATTTCACAATTTTGTAAATCCTTCAAATACTAAATCTGAAGAAGCAAATAAAGTAGTGGAAGAAAGAACTGTGAATAATACGGATAATCCTAAACGTAAATTTTTGTTTAAAGTAAGACTGTCCAAAAGTTAATTATCGACAAGCACATATAAAGTGTGCTAATTTTAAATAATAATGAATCACCCTGTAGAAATATCAACGTCTCCTACGGAATCATTGCTTAATCACGAAGATGTATTTGAAACCGAGGATCAAATTGCTTTAAAACTTTCTTCAATTGAAGAATTAACTATACCTTCATTTGAAGTCAGTTCTGAGGCTGAGACAATGATGGAACAAATGGACGATTTAACTCCTAGAGATAGATATGTTTTAACCACCCTGGATCTAATGCGTCAAAAGATGGATTGGATGATTCCCAGATTAAAAAACATATCTCGAGAAGTTAGGAAAACAAATGGCACATGTATCCAGTTAAAAACTTGGAAGCACAGTGTGGAAAATGATATAGATGAAACTATTAAATTTTCCAAAAAACATAAAGCTGATATGGCTAAAGAAGATGCCTTAAAATCCTTTTTTAAAAATACAGCTATATTTTTAATTGGTATTTTAGGCGGTATTGGAGGTACAATTACACTTGCTTCAGAATTTTTTAGTTTGATCAAGAATTGATATGTCTTCAAGCGGATCTACAACAACTTTAGCATCCTGTCAAAATGACAGGATAGTTTATCCTTCGGGATATATTAAGTCATCTGCGTCTGCGGATGGTCAAATGACATTATCCACAGATGGCAATGGCAACCCGTTAACCAATATTGAACTGTCAGCAACTAACTCAATTAGTTTAAATGGACCTGTAAAGGTGATAAAGATGAATGTGTTTAATTCAAATAAAAAAATTGTTGCTGATACATTTGTGTATTTAATTTTTGAACAAACAGATGGACTAATTACACCATCTTATTTAACTCAACAGGAGTGGGATGAGTATAATGCATAAATTTTTATTTGGATTATTGATTTCAGGTCTTGCAGCTCTGGCATTATGTGCCACTACTAAGCCTGTAACTTATGACTCGAATACAGGCGTAGTTAATACACCTGCAAATTTTTCTACGGCTAATAATTTGCCTACATTTTCAAATGTGCAAATATATTCCGGTCCAATGGATGAGTTTACGGACATGGAAATAAAAGTTCTAGCCCCGAGTGGCACGGAATTGTATTTTTTTACTACAGTAAATTTTAATACTTCTTGGGTAAAAAACAATAACCCTAAAATTTGTGACACGACTGCAGTGTGCTATTATTTTCGGTCTGGTCCAGGTGTGACTTGCGCTCATGTAAAAACGCAATTTTCCAATTTGGATTCTTCCATTGCAAGCCAAGTTTCTTCAAATTTGCGTATTGGAGGAATTATCGTGCAACCGTCTCCTGCCTTTTTACCTGTGTTTAACAACCCTAATAACACAGTTGTAATCTGGAGAATAGGCAGGAGCACTGCAGATGTAGATACATACGGGGGCAAGATATGGCGTCCTGCTGTGGTACAATTTTTTAAACCTTTAAATTAAAATGCGAAAACTAAATTTATTTTTAACTATAATTGGAATGCTTTTTGCTTCCATTACAATGGCAGATGACGATAATGATTTAAATCTTTGCCAAGATTACTTGGATACTTTGAATCTTTTGACAGAAATAAAAACATTTCAGTTGCAGCAAGAAATGTCTTTGTTTTCTTTAAATACTGCAGTTTCAGCTTACCCGTTTACTCCGGTGTGGTATAAATGGAAAGAATATTATACTGCTGAAAATAAGATTGAAAAATTTAATATTTTAAAAGAAATTAACAATCTTACTAAATAACTATGATAAATAAAATTCTTATCTCTTGTATTGCGGCATGTGCTGCTTTAATCATTCCTGGCGTTGTAAATGCCAAGAATCTATCCAAGCTGTCTGCTGAGTTTGGAGCTATACATGCAAAAGGAGTGGAGGCAAATAATTATGCTTATATTAAAGCTAATTTAAAAGATTGTATTGCTGCTTTTGATGAGTGGAAAGTTTCAGAAGAGGCAAAGGGTGCATCATATCCTGAAGCAACTACGAAACTTTTTAGCTATTTAATTACTATTGGCGACGGTAAGAATTGTCCTGTCTCTGCTTCGCCAGAGATTTTCACGAAATTAAGCGTTTGGAACTTAAAGGAAGTCACCGAGGTAGAAAATCCTACATTTTATCAAGAGTTAAAATCTAATGATTATAAAATTAAGGGCGTTAAACTAAATGATAACCAAATAGTTAACGCTACAATACGTTTTAAGGATTGGGACACTTTTAAGTCTATGCTTAACACCGATGCAGGACAAGCTTCTTTAAAATATGATAGCTTTACACGCACCGCATATATTAATGCATTAATAATCAAGTGGATGTCTCTATCTACCGCTTCAGATATAAGCAAAGCGATTTCTGATTGTGCAGAGCTCCAAGGCACGCTTGTAATTCTGGGTGTAAAAACGAATGATGAGGCATTTGGAAAACTTACCCAAATATCCCATATTCTGTCTCGTAAACTTTTAGCTGCTCAAGCTGGAAACCTAAAGTAAATTATAACATACATAGAACAAAATCCTAAACTTAGATAAAAACCTGTGGTTATCCGCAGGTTTTTATCTTTACATTTATTTAGGTTTAGCTGAAAATAAAGCATTAACATTTAAAATTTTATTTCAATATGCCTGGCTCAAATACATATTGCAGGGTAACTGCCAAATTATTCACTGAGTTTGCTTATTATTCTCCCGTTTACGCTTCTCCACAAGCAGGATTGGAAGATGAAAAGTATCTGGATTTGTCCTTTAATGTTTCAGGGGATGATAATACTATTTATGGATTAGTTACGCATCCAATTACTACGGTTAATGAGGTTTATGACGGAACTTCGGATGCCACAGGATTAAAAGCTGCGCTTTATCGTTATACTACAGTACAGCAACTAGATGAAGATGGTAACGTGGCTTCAATTAATACTTGGATGCCTGTGGGTGAAGAAATAGATGTTACTGCAGGCACTCCATTTAAGTTTGAACATTTATTTGCCGCAATTTATAAATTAGTCGTCACAGGCACAGCGGAAAATTATGCTGTAAATGTATCGTATCAGTATGAACCAATGAAGGCTGTTATGCTTAATGAGGTCAAGTACACCAATCCTCAAAGGTATTACGCAGAACCTAATTATACAATACAATCCAACTCAATAAACAATATTGGAAATTTTAATACAACAGCTGTTGACAGTGTATCTGGAAATTCAGTAGATTTTGCACCGAACGTTTAACAGCAACGCTTTACTGTGAAGGCAATTCAATATCTTATTAACTCCGTATTACCTGAGGATATTAGGGACTACACTCGTACATATGACGCCAAGTCTATGAACGAGTTGCAGTCTGCTATAGCTGAAAAATATCCGGAACGTTATAGGGAATTAATGGATAAAATTATGGATATTGCGCGTAAGTCTGTTTATTACTCGGGACAGACTTTGCGGCTTTCCGATTTTAAACCTCCGTTTGATAAAGATGCGGCATTAGAAGAAATGCACAATGAGGTGCAGTATCTTCGTGACAATATTAAAGACGAAGAAAAAAAGAACAAAGCTATAATGGAGGTATATGAAAGGTATGCTACAAAATTGGAAAAGGATACCTTAAATGCGGCTAAAACAAATCGCAATAATTTATACAATTCCGTATCTTCAGGTGCCAGAGGTTCTCCGTTCCAGTTAAAAGCTTTGATAACAACTCCGGCTTTGTATACGGATTATAAGGGCAGAACAATTCCTTATTTTGTTAAGCATAGTTTTGGAGAAGGTTTATCTATTCCTGAATATTTGGCGAGTACGTATGGAACACGCGCAGCAACAATTGCCATAAAAAAGAGTACAGCAAAGTTTGGCGGCTGGGGTAAAAGTTTATTTCGCCCGGTATCCAATATGATGATAACCTCAAAAAAAGATACGTCAAACAACGGTATTGATTTAGATATTGATGACGCATCTTTATATGGCAGAGTATTGGCACGTCCGGTTGCCGGATATGCTGAAGGCACAATTGTTGACAGGGATGTATTAAATTCTTTAAAAAGCAAGGGCGTAAAAACTGTTATTGTTCATTCCCCTATTGCTACAGTATCTGCAGAGGGTATCTCGGCTGAAGCTTTTGGACTAGATTACAATAAACGTTTGCCAAAGGTTGGAGATTTTCACGCAGGTATTACTGCTGCTACAGCAACTAGTGAACCTGCCATTCAAGGTGGTTTGTGTCTGCATTACACAACTGAAATTATGTTATGGGATGGAACAAAAAAACAAATTCGAGATATTGTTCCTGGACGTGACATTGTTAAAAGCTTAGATACAAATGGCAATATAATTGCAGCTAAAGTGCTTAATAAATTTAAGCAAGGTTGCAGGAATGTTTATGAAGTTATATTTGAGCACAACGATATTGCGTATTCTGTTATTTGTACTCGTAACCATAAATTTAAAATTTATGGGGAAATGTTAGACCTGCCTGTAAAAGAAATTTATAAAAAGTCTTTATGTTTTGATGTTTTTGGAGATCCTGCGCGTATTCTTGATATAAGATTCTTGGGTAATAGGGTGTGTTTTGATATAGAAGTTGATAGTCCTACACATTTGTTTGTTTTAGCAAACGGTCTTATATCTCATAATTCGTCTAAGCATGAAGCTGGTGGATTTAAAGGAAAGAAGCGCACATTCTCCGGATTTGATTATATCAATCAATTTTTTGAATCTCCTGAGCAGTATAAATCGAAAGCTCCGCTTGCAGAATCAGATGGTAGGGTAGAAAAAATATATGAAGCTCCACAAGGGGGACATTATATTGTTGTAAATGGTGTAGAACACTATGTTGATCCGGACTCTAATATTGAAGTGCAAGAAGGTCAAGAGGTTGAGCAAGGAGATCAGTTGGCGGATGGACTTGTGGACTTAGGAGATGTAGTGCGTTTGCGCGGTCTTGGGGAAGGTAGAAAGGCATTTGTAAACATAGGTAAACAGTTATTAGATGACAGTAATGCCACCGCACATAAGCGTAATTTAGAGGTCTTGGCCCGAGGCATTGTAGATAAAGTAGAGATTACGGATCCTGATGGCGTGGGAGATTATTTGCCTGGAGATATTGTATCTTATAATGCATTGGAAGCTTCTTATAAACCCGATAAGGATTCAAAAGAAATAAATATATCATCTAAAAATAAAGATTTAAAAGGCAAATACTTACAGAAACCAGTATTGCATTATACTATCGGTACCAAGTTAACCAATAAAATGATTGATCACATCAGAAATACCGGCATAACGGATTCCGTATTGGTATCGGATAATGAACCGGGATTTACGCCAATTTATGTGAGATTAAGAGAAGCTCCAAACAAGGGTAATAGAAATTTCTTAGAAAGAGCTACTGCCCCTTATCAGGCAAAGAATTATGTTGAGTCTGCGGTCAGAGGTTATAAAACTAATATCAAAAGTAATTTAGACCCGTTTGTTAGAATGTCCATGCCTGATTTTGCTGAAAACACTGATATAACAGGAAGATTTTAATTATGGTAAATACGAAAAACTTTCAAAAGTTTGCTTCAAATATTGCAGCAAAAAACAGTTCTTTTAAGTTTGCTAACTTTAAGAAGTTTGCTTCGAATCCCCAAGTTGCTTCAGAAGTTCGTCAAGGTGTTCGTGACGAATATGGAAAATCTTTTAATGATAATAATAAGTGGACAGATTTCAGGCTGGATATGGACAGGGGCATAATGGCCCAGGTAAGGAGATTAGGGGCTTACGCCAAAGGAGCAATTATGGGGCCAACTGACATCCAAAGACAACGGAATAACATCCAAGCACAACAGCAACAGTCGAAGCCTCAAAACAACACTACAAATAATAATACCAACAATAATAAACAAGAGGAAAAAGGTTGGTTTGGCAAACTTTGGGATAAAAGTAAGAATTTTGTTAAAGGTATGCATGAAAGTGGCATGCAAGAAGCGGGTAACTATACCAAAGCCGTAGTTGATAGTGATCTGGGTTCATTGGATCAAGTTTCTCGAGGTTTGTCAGATCGCGCTGGAGCTGAGGCAGTTAAAGCTCAACAAATCGCAAGAAGTTATATAGCACAAGGAAAACCGATTCCCAAAGATGTTGCGGATAGCATGGCTAAGGCTCGTGCTTACGATTCTGCTGCAGGTCAAGTGATGAAATCTACATCTAGCACTTCACAAGATTTAGAGAAGAATATGCGTAACGAATTAGAGAGGTATCAAAATGATGTAGAAGAAAATATGTATAACTCTCGAAACACACAAGCGCGTATATCTCAAACTTTAGAAGATAAAGCACATAATGATTTTAAAAATCTTAGTGGATGGGATAAAGTTAAAATCATATTCCAAAAATTTTTAGCAGGTATGGGAGTAAAAATCCCTAAAGATTGGGCATATAACAATTTTATGAATCGTCAAAGAAATGAGGCACAAGATTACATAAGAAATAAAAGTAATCTTGGTAATCAAATGTTGGGAGAATATGCTGCTGCTTCACAATATGACTTAAATGATCCTCGTCAACGTGCTGAATTTTATCAAATAAACTCTCAACGGATGGATCAACTAAATAATCGTTATAAAAATGTTCAAGTAAATCCCGAAGTATCAGCTTACATAGCGCAACAACAGGCAAAACGCAACCCTGTAAATTCTAATGCTCAAGCGGTTTAATATGTTTAATATATCTAATTTTAAAAAATTTGCTGCCAGCCCTGATTGGATTAAAAACCAATTAACGGAATCCATAACGAATCAAGCAGATCAAACAAATATTGATGAAAAGGATACCACGGTTAATTCAAGCAACTACGATGCTAACATAACTTCGGAAGATAGGGAATCCGGGGAGTATGATTCTTTAATGAATAACAATAAAGATTTCTTGAAAAACATATTAAGTGACTATGGAAAGAAAAATAATGTGTTGGAAGATCTAAATAAAAAGGTATCCATATTAGAATCTCAGGGTCAAAAGGGAAAAGCTAACGCTTTAAGAACAGCCATAGGTAGATCCAGTGACCCGAAATTTACAGAAGATATAGACAGATTTTCAAAAGATATTGCGAACCAACTATAATTTAAGATTGATTTAATCTTTGAAAATCCCGTAAAATTGTTTCAATCAAAATTTATTATATACCATGCTTTCACTAAAGAACTATGATTTTAAAAAGGCTGCTTCATCGGCTTTAAAAGAAACAGATGCTGAAATAGCTTTTTATAGGGCGTCTTCTACGGTAATGGAAGACAAAGCCTCGCCTTTTTTTACGAATGACTACTATTTAGGTTTCGAGATTGTAAAAACGAATGACTCGTTTACAAAAATGGTAGGCATATATGTGTTTAGAGTTAACAAACATATATTTTATGCGCCTGTATTCTACGTTAATGGACAGATAAAAGGCACGGAGTTCTTATATAATGTAGAGGAGAAAAAGTTTGTTTATCTCAGTCCTGAATGGTGTGATTATTTCATAGGTCTTTATGAAGAGGAGGCTGATGGATTTCCAGTTGATATGGCAGAGGCCAATCAAGGCAGGCAAGATATTGAAATGATGCGTATTGCCACGCCATTATATAAGACATCTTCTTTAAAGAAGTTTGCTTCGGATTTAAATCTATCCGCAGACGAAAGAGAGTTTGGTTCTTTTTCGGACATGTACGATAATGTTTTTGAAACATTTGTTAATTCCCCTGATTCAGATTACAGCCCGTTGCATGTGTTTTTAAAATCTGCGGGTATAAATGCTTGGAATAAATTATCCGATGCCTTAAAAACGGATAGAGAATTTGCTAATAATGTGGTAGGCCTTTGCGACGAGCAGGATTATATTCCTATGGATGTTTTATCCGAGGCAAAACAAAATATTAAACATGCTGCGGAGAATCCAAAGAAAGATTTATTAATTCTGCATAAAGGAATATTTAATAAAAATACCGTTAAGACCGCTGCTGAACAGATTGCTAATGGCTATTCCTTCGAGGATAATCGAGATGAAGATCAGCTTAATATAATCTATGACGCAGATCCAGATCAGAATTGGGCAGGCATTTCCACCAATGCTCCGTCTGTTTATGATATTTTAACTACTGATGGATCTACGGTTAGGTGTGTTGCTATTGTGGGAAACTCAGATTATGGGAAAACTCCGGCCCTTTTAGTTTCGATAGATCCGGAACACAAAGGAATAATTCAGTATTATGACATTAATAGTCCTGAAGAATTATATAATCAAGAGGATGAAAATGTTAAAGCCCCAGGCGTACACGATCCTGTAGTAGGTAACTTTAGAAATATTTTAGCTATAGAGGAAAAGGATTCGGATAAACGAGAGGAAGATTTAACCAAGGTGTTAAAAGAAAAACCCGAAGTTGGAAAAATTTACGGCATTTGGGATCCTGAATATTGTTATATATCTGATGAGGCTTTTTATGTTGGAGAAGTAAAAGATAATGCTGATGATCCTAATGGATATACCGTAAAAGTTTATCCAATTCAAGGTTATGATAAGTTTAAGCCTTGGGAAGCTTTGGTTCAAGGAACGGATGAAATTATTCAAGTAAATCCTTCAGCTCAATATCCAATGTATGATTTAAAGGTGTTCCAACCAAGCATGCGTTGGATAGAGTTGCCTACTGAAACAATTGATTTGGCTAAAAAGATGAAGGCTGAATTTAAAATTGATGATGCTTTTTCATTTAAGAAAAAGGATTATCGCATTGATATAATTCAAGCCGAATGGGTTCCAGGGAACTGGGCAAATCTATATGCCAATACTTTGGTTAAACATTCCAGCGTAGGGCATGGATATGTCAATTACAATGGCGACGGCAGTTATAACTTAAACATAGCAGGATTTAAATTTGCAAACGTAAATGTAATGGGTGCTATGGCGTTGCTTATGGGGAATGTAAATATTTCCGAAGAAACTGCTGATTATATAATTAAGCATGCAAACGATAACCAAAAACGCGGTGAGGATTATAAATTCCTATTTAAGAAGTTTGCAGATAGGATAATTTTAAATCCTGATCCGGACTTTTTCGAAGGTTTTGATTCCGATTTAAATATTCCGTATGAGATTCCGGAAACTCGCGCTTTGATGACGGATGAAACTTCTTATGCTCCGCCTGCTCCACGATATGGTGATATGATGACACCAACCATGATGGGGGTAGCAAAATCAACCGAAGGAGTATCGAGGGAAGATCCCAATGATTTCTTACAAACAGCCACTCCGAACATGTTGGCAGAGTTTGCGGAACGCAGTGGACAACGCAGCGTATTTGAGCATGGCATTGTTAGCGTGTTATCCCAGGTTTCAGATGCACAAATGTATATCAATGAATTTTTACCTTCGTTAAGGGATGGCATGGATAAGCTTGCGAGGCTGTTATTCTTAATAGTAATAAGCCCGCAAAACTTTGTGAAATACTACGGCAGTGATGATATTAAAGGATTGGAAAATTCTGTTTCAGCATGCTTTAAACAGCTATCAGAATTAACATTAGATTTAGTACAAAAGACTTCCGGTGTATCTACAAATACTACCAATAAAGTTTAAAAATATACATATTTAAGTTTTAAAAGCTTGCCATTTAACGTGGCAAGCTTTTGTCTTAATAGAAACGATGACATTTGAAAGGATTAGAGATTTAATAAGTTATTTGCCGGACACTTCTTCTTATTTTAGAGAAGTATTAAATTATACACAGCAAGTTACAGCGGTAAATAAATTTATGTGCGCATATAAGGATTTGTCCTTTGGATATAAATTTATTAAAGCTTTAATTAAAGATAATATTCGATTACCTGCTACGGTAAATGAACCTTATTTACGGGATTTATATTTTTTTGAAAAGTTTGGGGATGTTAATAATGATTCTGTAATATTTGCGCTTGGATTGCATCATCCTTCCAGCAGAAATATGGAAGAAACTATTAAAGCATTTTTGATAACAGATGAATCTTTTAGCAAGATTGCAAGCATAACAGGAATTAGCGAAGATGCTTTAAGATGCTATGAACAATTATTTTATAACATTAAAGACCGTAAGCATGAAGCTTTGTTTATAGCAAACCACGTGTATCCTCAAACCCGCATGGTAGAATTGCAAGATGATTATGTAAAGACGGAATCCTTCGGGCAATTAATTCTACGCTCAGCATATAATAATGGAATTGAGGATGCAGCATATTTTGCAGGATTAAAAATGGCCAATAGCGTATTAAATGAAAAATCTTCAGCAGTTTCAGCCACACAGTTAGAATCTGCAATAATGGCTAATGCGCATTTCTTAGTGAAGAATGGCTATATCAACCAGCGTCATAATGGTATTTCTTCGGCTAAAGGACTGCTTATTGCCGCTAAACAGGGAGGAGCGGAGACTATGGAATCTGATGCTGAAGGATTAAGTTCGCTTGGAGAATCAATATGGGATGCCATAAAGGATATAAAAGGCCCCGAAATTCAACAAAAATTGGATGCTATAACGGAAATGGAGATAGCTAAATACGAAAATGCTAAAGAATAGTTGATTTTTCAGTTGCCTTTGCTAAAGTTTCTGCATTGAATATAAGTTACGATTTTAAAAAATATTTTTTAGTACATGGACAAGATACTTGATAGGAATAGCGTCATTGAAAGCGTTAAACAATTAATTCCTGCTATGCAACAGTCATCGGATCCCGAGGGAGAACTGTTACGATTTGCAAGCGAAAGAAAAATGGCGCCTGAAATGCTTGGCGCTATTGCCAAAGCTATAAATACATTAAAGACACAAAGTGTTTATGCGACCGCCAAAGAAGCTTCGGAACGGGGTCGTTCTTTTAGTACGATAGATACGGAAGCTTTGCTTGATAAATACGCCAAGCAAGCTATGCCGAATATTGTAAATATGTCGGATATTGCTAAAGATAATGACGATTACTTTACCGTTGAAGTGCAGGATATTAAAAAGGTAGCTGCCGATCATTCCGATGATATTCAGGAAGGAAATATTTCGGATTTATTTGAATCGGAATTTCAGCATATCCCAAGCGATGCAGACAAGGCTTTTATAGATCAAGCTGAAATCTTTTTTGATTCGGAAGTGGCAAATAAGTTTGCCAATAACAAAGAGGAACAATCTTATACTGAGCAGGATTATTTAGATCTTGCTGAGGAATTAAATTTTAATTTATCCGGTATTGAGTATAAGTTTGCCAAATTCTTTAACCCTTCAAATACCAAAAGGGATAAAGAATTTTATGAAATTGTTCAAGATACTAAAGATTTATACAATATATATTCTGAAGATTTTGACAATGCAGCTGTCAAGTTAGCAAATGTTTTACATACAGTTTACGGTTTAGGTGAGTATGTATTACAAAACGACGATAATACAAAACAAGTCTGGGGTGTACGCTTTAAAAGAGCCAGCCATTTAGCGCCGGATCATAATTATGATATTTCAGACGATTTATATGATTATTATACTAATTGCTTAAATCTCGAAGTGGTAAATGAAGCTATATCGAGAGATTTTTATAAGTCTGCTGCCACAACTGACCCTGGTCCTGGTCCAAAATCTAAACCTAAACCCAAAACTCTTTATGAGAAATGGCTTTTTGATAACAGATATGTACGTATTGACGATCAAACGGGTCAGATGATGCTTTCCATACCTACACCAGAATCACCTGACTGGGAAGAATTTGTACGTACAGTTCCATATGATGTATTAGAAGACTTAGCACAAAGTGCCAAGGTATCAGATGCTTATATGAGTGAAATTTTAGCTGCAAAAGAAAAAATTTTAAATCAAGAAACAAATGATATTGATAATGATTCTGCAGGTAAAGATGACAAGTATACGCCTAATTTTATTTTAAATGGCAAACCTATTAAATCTTATGACGATTCTGCGGAAAAAAAAGATGCTTTTAAAATAAAATATCCTGCAGTATTTAAGCCAAATGAACTGGTTAAGGCAAAAACTTCTATTCCTCAATCTGACACAAAAAGTTTATCTAAAACTGATTTGTCAAATTTATTCTCCAAAGGTTTTTCAGGAGGTATTAATGTTCCTCCAATAGATCTGGCTGAAGCTGCTACAGTAGCTAAGGATATAAGTATGGCTCCTTATAAATTTCTTTATCAGTCTTTGAAAAATAGTAAACCTGTTGTGAATAAAACTGAAGGAGCTTTGGTAGATGAAATTAATAAAGTTAAATCAGAAGAATTTTTTAATGATTTAATGACTACTGATCCTGTGTTGTCTAAATTAAATCATCATCAACGCAGGGAACTGGCTGACATTTATCAAGCAGCTAAAGACTATTACCCTGATTTGGTAAGAAATAAGACTGTTTTAAAAACTTTCTTACGACAGGGAGTCGAAACCGGAGGTATGGATTTAAATACTGTAAACATCTTAAATAAGATGAAAGTAGACAGTAATAACAATAATAAGTAAATTATGGCTAATTTTATTGACACTATTACGCAAAATCCTGAGTTAACAACCAATGTTAAGCAGGCTTTGGGGAGATATTTAATTCCTGCCTTAGTAGCAACTTTAGGCACAGGTGGAGTAGCAGCATATATAGCAGGTAGCAAAAAACGAGTAGGAGAAAGTCCTGCCGCAAGAAGGCGTCGAATTATTCGTGCAACTTTGCTTCCAACGCTTACAGCTGCACTAGGATCTGCTGGATTAATTGGAGCCTCAATAATTGGCAAAACATCTCCTGAGTCCTATGTCGCAACAGGCAAGTTATTAGATAAAGGAAAAGATATAACTGGAGAAAAAGTTGAATCTTTAGTAAAAAATTTAAGCAGTCCGTCTTTATCTGAACAAATTTTCAATTGGGGAAATTTTTTTAAAGGTACAGGTACTACATTAGGAGGTATGCTTGGATTGAAAGCTAAAGATAAGCTAGAAGATGCGCTCGTGAAAAACTTTAAGTATGAGTACCCTTTTGAATCAGGTATCAAATCTTTAGAGAATGTACCTAAGATTTCTATATCAAAATCTCCAGCTACAGAAAAAATTGTAAATAGTATTCTTGGAAGAGCAGGCAAGACACTTAATTCTGCAGTAACAAGGGCTCCATCTTTGGCCGCATTGGGTATCGGAGGAGCTGCAGGTTACAAAGCAGTGGATTGGGTTTCTAATCTGTTTGGAGATTAAAAAAATGAAAAAACTAATTTATCCAGATTCTAATTCCGAGTTATTTTCCTCGTTGGATGGAGTGATGGTCTCGGTAATTCGAGACACTAACTTCTATACGAATATTAAGAAGGCTTCTTCAAGTGCCATATCAAGGCAGCTTTTAGAAGATTGCAAGCCGGACAAAGATCATTTTTTAATTCATATAACGGCTATTGGTGATGACGAGACCTATGGGTTTAATAAAAACGCAGATGGTTTTCCAAAAAAAGCTAATGAAAAATATTATAAAACTTTTGAAACCAATGCGAATTTATTTAGAGAACATAATTCTTCTTCGCCTAAAAATCGCATAGGTATCATCAAGGCGGCTGCATATAATAAAGATATGCATCGCATTGAGGTCGTAGCATGGGCGAATATTAAGAAAGCTGCAGCTGAATATGAAGCAGCAAGTTCCGGAAAACCATTAAGTTGCAGCATGGGATGCTCGGTACCTGCAGATAGAGACAATATCTCTGGCAAGCTTTCCAAGAACCCGTCCGAATATGAACCATGGATGAAAAGATTTCCTGGTAAGTATATAGAAGAATGGAATGGCAAGCCGATAAATAAATGGGCCTATGTTCATAATGATACGCCAACTTTCTTTGATTTATCCATAGTGGCAAAACCTGCGGACCGCATTGCCGACTATTTGGAATACAGATTTAATGATGCAGTTAAAGATGGCATTTTAAAATCGGCATGTGAAAATGACGCTTGCGTACCTTCCGCATTATTGCCGGAAATGATGGGCTATGACTTATTAAAATTTGGTTCGGATATTATACGCACGAAGGGAGATTTAACTTCATATTTTGCAAGCGAAGATAAAGCTAAAATATTAGAGAAATTAGCCTCAATCGAAAAAGAATTTATAGATATTAATTCTTCAAGTGATAAAGCAAACGATCCCAGGGTTGCATACATTAAAAACGCTAAATATGTAAACTTCGACAAAAGTTATACTTTATCTAAAGACGATATATCGGAATTGAGGAATTTACGTCCTGAAACTTTATTTTTTGAATTACAAAAGCGTGCCAGCGTGCTTTCGTTTAAACCTTTTGTAGATTTAATTTTTGAAGGCAATCCTAAGTTTGCTTCGGAAGATCATAAGAATAAAATTGTTAAATATGCGGAAATAGCAATTGTTCCTACAGTATTTTCAGAAGTGAAAAATCTTATTGAAAGCGGAGATGTCTTACCTTGCGGAGATGGCGTGGATGAATTATTTGAAGCAGGTGATCCCATAGAAGCGATGTATGATCTAAATAATACTGATCCTGTGCAAAAAATCATGGACGGAATTGAAGATCAGCTTTCTTATAAAGAGGAGAAAAAGCAGCCGAGAATAATTCAGATTACAATAACTCAGCACGTTCCCGATGAAAATATTCAAAAAGAAGATTGCGGAAAGTTTTTTAAAATTAAAACGGCATCGTTTAATCCAAATATAGAGCTTTCAAAAGATGATTTAACAGTTGCCAAGCAATTAGCATTTACGTATGCATTTTATAAAGTTGCGGCTTTGCATGATATGGCTACATATCATTTTAAAAATAATTTACCGGAGATTGTTTATGTAGACGCAATATCGCAGAATTGTCTTGCGATTTAGCGATTAAATATAAACAATTAAACAAGTTTTATTTTTCTTTTTAATTAAACTTAAAGATTAACAATCAAATTAGAATAAACTCATGAGACAAAATTCTATTAAGAGAGAAAATCTCAAAGCACTAATGGACAAGCTTAACCAGGCTTCTAAATTTGCTTCCGAATCTAATGAACCAAAAGATCCGGATGAAACTCAGCCTCAAGAACCTTGTCCGAAATCTACAGTTGAGCCTACCGGCGGAGTTAATCCAAAGGAACAACTGGAGCCAAAGGAAACTAACGCCGATCAGCCTGCGGAAGTAAAGCCGGAAAATGGCGGCACAGGTTTAGAGGAGGAAGAAAAGAACGTAGTTGCAAAGGCGGCTAATGTGACTAAGAAACTTTTAGATTTTGCAAAGGTTCAACCTAAACAGTCGCAGCCTGCTGAAAAAACTGCGGCTTCTTCCGAAGACGATTTAGTTAAGAATATAGTTATGAGCTATGACATTATGTCCAAGGTTGCCCATGTACTTACGGAAACTGAGGAAGGGCGCATTGCCTTGCAGCATGCCATTGATTCTGAGAAGGGCAAGCAAATGCAGTTGGCTACGCTTAATGAAATAAAATACGCTTCCGAACAAGTACAGGCTTTAGAAGAACTGAAATTCGCTGCACAGCGTGAAGCTGAAATGGTTAAGCATGCAAGTTTAGGCATCCTTTCCGCAATACGCAAGCTTCCCGAAAAGGAACAAAAGAAACAATTTAAGCTTGCATCAAAGTACATGCGTGCGCAAGAAATCCATTGTCAAAATATGGAACAGTTTGGGGATAATGAAGCTCTGAAATACGCTTATGCTCAAGGTGCTGCGGATGCTCAAGCCATTAATGATACAGCTGCAGTTGAAGGTGCTGATCCTACCGTGGAAGGTCTTGATGCCTTTGGTACGGCACTTGATGAAATGATTGCCAGTAATGAAATAACTCCCGAACAAGCACAGATGTTAGCACAAATGGCTGTTCAAGCTGCTCAAACTGACAATAACGAGGAGCTTTCACCTGAAGAAGCGCAAATGTTCCTTGAACAGGCTATTCAGCAAGGACTGGTTGATCCCAAAGTTGCCGAAGCTATTATGCTTAGCATAATGGGTGGCGAAGGCGGAGCACCTGCCCCTGAAGTTCCGGCTGCTACCTCACCAGTTGACCCTGCTGCTGCTCCAGCTGCCGCAGCTACACCTACAGACACAGCAGTTGCAGATCAAACAGTTGCTGAACCCGTTGAAAAACAGGCTTCTGAGAAGGTGCGTTCTGTAGCGGAAAAATATATCAAACTTGCTTATGCTACTAAAGTAGCTGAGGAAGGTTCTGCTGAGGTTATGCTTTCTCCCGCAGATGTAGCTGCTGAAATTGATTTAGCTGTTACTGCAGGTGAATTGGATCCGGATCTTGCTGAAAAGATCAAGGCTGTAATTGAAACAGCTGCTGCAGAAAACAGCGCTAATGTTCCTTGTCAAGAAAAAGAAGTTCAAGTAATTGAAAATAAGGACGACGACAAGGAAGATGATGACGAAGACGATGATGACGACGATGAAGATGATTTTGATGAAAAAGAAATCATTGAAGAGTCTATCAAAGAAGCTTCGGCAATTGTAAAGTAAGTTCACAAAAAAATGTGCAAGATATTTAATATTTATCTTGCACATTTTTAAAAAATTAGGTTAATATAAATACATAATTAAAAATTCAATGGACGACATTATCCAAAATAGCAACATTTCTGAATTAACCAAGCTTGCCAGTGAAGCTCAGTCTGCTGTTGTTGATGCTATGAAACTTGTAGCGACACAAAAGGCTAAAATTCTGGAACTAGAAGAAACAATTAAAAAAGCTAGTGCGGAAAACTTAGATTTAAAATCTCAAATTAATGAGCTTAATAATTTAAGGAAGCAAGCAAGTCTTGATGTCGATGAAACTTTATTAACGGAAATTGTTAATAAGTTAGCAAAAGCTAACGTAGTTGACGTGGACGATGTTGATTCTAACATTGCTGCTTTACGCGCAAATCCTAAGCTTGCGTTTACTGTTTTAAATCAAGTAGCGGATATGCTGCCAACGGAGGATGTTTTAACGAACGGTTCTTTCGTTGCTTCTACCAAAACTGCGTCCATTGATACAACAAAGCATTCCAATATTCCTGCTGCAGTGCTAGAGGAAATAGCGGAATTTGAAAGACAAAATTTTAGTTAATACTAAATTAGGGCTTTTGTCAACAAGCCTATTGTAGCAAACAATACTGTTTAGTTACAAGCTTGCAGGTTTGCCTTGCGAGCGGTTGACACTAACATAAGGAATAATCAAGGAATATAAAATATGGCTGGTAATATCGGCTTCTATAAGCGCATTACGCGCAAGTTAAATGTAAACACCGGCAGCCGTCTTACAGACGTAAGCAAGCTGACCCGTGCTTTACCAAATGCAGAGGGTGTTTCATATTATAGTGGACAGCCTCTTTGGGTGACTTCGGCTGCTCGTATGACCATTCCGAATGCTTCGGATACTCCAACCGATACTCAGATAAATTACACTTCCGATCCTCAAGATCCTGCCCAGACGAATAAAGGTACGTTGGTTGTTGCGGACGGTGGTACTTTGGTGGATGCTGAATGGCGTTGGACCACGACTCCCGTCGCAGGAACTCCCGTGTATTTCGCATTCCAGGATTCGGACGAATGGGATGGATCCGGCAAGAATATGGCGGTTTCCACACTGGATAAATTTGAGCTGCAAACTCCGTTCTATGATGTTACAAAGGTTTATACTTCTGGTATGCCTTTAACAGTTAAAGCAGCTGCAGGTACACAGCCTGTTGGTAATGCTCCAAGAAATGGAGGCACTTATGTTGTTGCTCCTGCTGGGGAGGACGAAGACATCATCGGTTATGTAACTGCTGGTGTTGTTAATGTTTCTGGCGATAGCCGGCAAAACCCTGTAAAGGTTTCGGATGATCGTGGCTTTGAAGCGATCACTGGCGGACCTGTGGTTTGGACGGAATCCTCTGACACTCAAACCGTTCTTCAGTTTGAGACTGCGTGGAATCATAGGCCAGCGGGAGCATAGTTAAACAATCAGATAAAAGGATTTAGATTATATGGACGACTATAAGAATATAGAGTTAAGTTTAAATGGAGTATCCGGAGACGCTTTAAATGACAGGCTTGCTCAAGAGCTTGGCAGCTGCTCGGAAGGGACCATAAAAATGGCTTCTTCAGCCGCGACTTCGTTCATCCGTAAACAGGTTTTTGAAAAGGGTTGGGCCCGCCATATTTCCCATTTTGAAGTTCTTAATGGTTCTGGTGACAAACGTCTTGTCCCAATGTTCAATACCGACTATCCGGTTGCGATGTTCTACATAGAGCCTACAAACTATCCTGCTGCTGTGCTTCCCTTTGACCAAGGCACGCACACTCAGTACTATAGGGCAGACAAGGCTCCGATGACCTTCTTCAAGATTGCTACACCTGAGTTCCAAAAGAACCGTGTAACGCTTGATACTTATCCGTTTGATCTTCGTAAGGTTATAATGGATACTGGTCTGAAGAACATGGTTAAGACCGAAGACCTCGTTTGGTACAACCTCTCCGACAGCGTTGCCGCTCAGAACAATGGCACGTATACGTTTGCTGGCGGTATGGAGCCGTTAGTGATGAATGAAATCACTAATATCTTCACCAAGCACAGCCTGAATCATGGTGTCAACCTTATCAACAAGGTTACCTTCAGCGCTCTTGTCAACGGTCAGAAGAACAACTTCCAACAGTTCGGCGTTGATCTTACCAGCAAGGTTTTCGAAGAAGGCGCTAAAGCGTTCGACGGCAAGAATGTTTACGGTATGAAGTGGATCTCCACCTTCAAGACCGACATTGTTCCTGACAACGTTATAATGGCCTACACTGAAGAAGACTATCTCGGTAAGTGTGCAGAGCTGTACAAGCCGGTGATGTACGTAAAGCGTGAAAAGGATCGCATATCCTGCTGCGCTGAGGAAGTTATAGGTATGCTTATTGCCAATACTTCCGGCGTTGCAAAGATTGTGCTTTACAGCACCCAAGCCACAATGAATGCCTACCCGCAGATCAGGCCTTATCTCTCGGTTGCTGGTGGTACTAAGACTGGTGGCTAATCGATACCGTTACAACGTTCTTTAAACTTAAATCCCTGCAAGATAATTCTTGCGGGGATTTATAAAAAAATTAAAAACCACTAAGTCTTTAGCTTAGTTGAATAAAAAATAGAGGACTAACTATTTTAAAGCAGTCATCGTCTGGAACAGACGATTACAGACATGGAGCTAAAATAAGACCAATCACTGAATTTTCAATGAATGGCATAAGCAATGAAGTGTCTAAAAAGAAGGAACAATTGGTTCCTGAAGCCATTAGATCCTCAGTCTAATGGTAGTTCACGCATTATTAGAAATAATGTCTAACTCTACTGAAAATAATTCACCCAATTGCCCATGTTCTCCCTGCAGTAAAACTGACGGGATAACAACTCCTCCTATTCCATTTACAAATGAAGTTCAGCTGGAAGATATACGACTGATGCTGGCTGACGCAGAACCTACGGATACCGCAATTACAACAGATGATTTTTGGTTTTCGGATTTTGATTTAATGGATGCAATGCGTCGTGCTGTAGAAGCTTTTAATGCTTATCCTCCACAGACTATAACGGTTGATTATAGAACTATGGGCACATCTTATATGTTTAAGGTAGGCGCTTGTTGGCAAGCATTATTAAGCAAACGCCTTTGGCTTGAACGCAAATATATTAAGTCAAGTGCAGGCGGAGTGCAAACTGATATATATCAACCTTTAATTGAATTTTCTAAGAATGCTGCAAATGAATTTAAAATTGAATTTATTGAAATGGTAAAAAATTATAAACGTGCAGCTAATGTTTCAAGAGCTTGGGGAGCTATAGGCTGATCTATGTCATGCAAGTGCGCATTTAAATCTGTGCAAGTTTTGCCAGCTTACGGTAAAAATATTTGTCGTATTGTTTGGGCTTTATGCGCAGAATACTATGACTTTACAAAATTTGGAATTAACGTTTATAAGTCAAGGGACGGCTATACTGATTGGTTTAAACTAACGGAGGTTGCAGTTGATCCGGAAACAGGTATGATTACCGATATATCTTCGGGTCAGCCTGTATATTTAAATAGAGATAAGGGAAGCGCTGTAGTAAATATAAATAATTCCCGTACGTCTGTTGATATAAATTTTAAAAATCGAAATCAGACTTTTAATTGGCATTATAAATGCGCTTTATATGATAAATCTAAGGGCAAAGAGATTAACACATCTCCGCCTGTAGGAATTTATAATACTTTGACATCTGAACAATTTGCATCTTTAAGACAGATGATAAAATCAGATTTATTATCTACGGATTACAACGATTTTTATATATGCAGGCCTAAAGGTAATAGAGGAAGAGTGATAAATCCAAACGAGGAAGACATATCCTTAAATATTGATATTTTAGGCGGGGATCAATTAGGATTAATAACGGATGATGTGTCTTTGGGAAAATTATATGAAGGCGGATATAGCAATCCCATTAAAACCAAATTGGTTATTAACAGTGTAAAGCATGAGCACATTGATGACCAGAACGGCCAAGGAACATTGGATCCTGTAACTGTGAGTATAACGGGAATTTATTATCCGAAATTAATCGTTGGAGATTTAATTGTGAATAAAACAACCGACGATAGATATTTATTTGAAGGATATACTGAAGAATTTTATTTTATGGGAAAAGTGCCTTATAAATTTAATGGGGTAATGCGCCTTGTTCCCAGAAATCAACCGGAATATAAATTTGATATTTCCAATATTAAACCTTGTTTAGACCAGTAATTATGGGAACTCCAAAAGATAAAACAACATCAACATTTGAATTAGAAGTCTTAAATAAAGAATTAGGATGTTTTCCTAATTTGGATATTTTAAATTTAAGACGAATATTTTTAATGTTAACAAAAATATTTTTTTCCGATAAAGAGAATTTTAAAACATACCTGGAAGATACTGCCAATAAGTTTGACTATACTTATAGTGACTATGTGCTTGATCTGGATGGCAAAAATAAAACCATTATTGATATTACTTCGGATTATAATTATTTAGATGATGCAGCCAAACTTGAATATTTAGGCAGCACGCAGAATCCTAAAATTATTGTTTCTGTAGGTGACATTAGTTTGTCTGATATTGGAACACTTGCAAACAGAACCAGAATGTTTGAGGATAACTCCGGTTATATGATGGGGTTAAACGCCACAACAACTGTATCATTTTCTTCTTATGCAACTACTTTAGGAGATTGTGCAGTTATGTCCCAATTATGCGCTGCGCATTTTACCGGATTAACGGAAATTTTATATAATTTATTAAGGCTTAAAAAATATTTGCCTTTAAAAATATCTACTCCCAGGGCTATTAACTCCGAACAAAATAAAAAGATGTTTCGCTCGGATTTTACTTTGCAATTAAATTGGGAGGCCGCTTGGAGAACAAGAATTGAATCTGCAAGACTTAGAAAGCTTGCTATTGAGCTTAATGCTCAATAATGATTTAGCTATTGCTTTTTTAAGAAAATTGCTGTTGAATTTAAATATTAAAAAATAAATAAACGTTTATTTACGCTATGATTCAGAATTATTCAGAACATAAACCTCAGATGTTGATTTACAACAACAGAGAGGTAGTTTCGGATGGGACAGCGGATCGTAATTCCGCCTGCTTAGTTGGCGTGTGCAGACCGTCATTTACGACTAAAAATTTCTTAGCGCAGATGGTTCCCGTTACCGAGTTAACTGTTGCAGAATTAGGTGAGGAGGATGAATCTATTACGCTTCCGTTATCTAATTTTACGCCAGTCTCGGATTTCTTACAGCAGTTTGTAGATACAAATCAAATTCAATATGTAGATGCCAATGAGAGTCCCGTTGCACACACTTGGATTACAGCAAGCAAAGGTACAAATGGTGTTATTAGTTTAACTATAACAAAACTTGGAGAGGAAGAAACTCGTCCTGATGTTTATATTAGTCTGCCTAAACTTGCTTTTAATGTTAATTTTAATAATCCAAGCAACCCCATTTCCATTCAAGCAATCAATTCACCCTCGGATATTACGACTTATCTCGGGTTAGTAGATAGTGATCCTTCGGATAAGGACTTTAATAGTTTAGCGTTTGCAGCAACCTTAGGATATACTGCAGGAGAAGGAAACGGATTTTATGTAGACGCTATTGATAGGACTTTCCAAACTTTAGACTCCGATGAAGCAGCAGCTGAATTAGCGGCTTACAACGCCTCATTTAATAAATTATCACGAACAGATTTATTTATGAATTTGTGGTGTGATACTGATACTTTAAGTGTGTTAAATTCAGCTAAATCTTATGTGATTCAAGCTTCACAGCCTGATGTACAAAGATGGCGCGGCCTTTACGCTTCAACAGCTGCTACAGATGACCAAGGAGCAGAAGCTATTAAGCGAAGCACCAACTGGGCTTATAATGGTGTAGTAAATGTTTGGTCTCCCGGCGCTTATTATCTTATGACTGCAGATGACGGTACTACCAAAGAAGTACCTTTGGCAAATAAGTATATTGCCGCCGGTATAGCATGTATGCGAGCTAATCTGCTTCCACAGCAAGGCATGTCAAGGATGGAAATCTCATGGATTTCTTCGGTGCCTGCAGCATATGCTTCTTGGACGGATGCACAATTAAACAATGTCGCTGCAAACGGTGTTTGGATTATCGCTCAAGATGATGATAGAACAGTACCCTATGTCCGCCATCAGTTAACTACAGATTCGTCTCACGGTGTGTTATACTATGAAGATAACATTCGAGATATTATCTATAATGTTAATTACGGTGTAAAAGATTTATTCAGAGATTACCCAGGAAGACGAAACATAACCCGCAGTTTACTGCAGGAACTGGAAAACCGTTTAGGCGATTATTTGCTTTCGTTAACCCAGGAAGGTTCTTCGGTGGAGGAACGACGCATTGGTCCAATGCTTGTTGACGTAGATTTGGATTCCATAACTGCGGTGCGAGATAAGCAGTTTGCCGATAGAGTAAATCTTTCCGGAGATTATTATGTTGCAACTTCCTTAAATGTGTTAAAGATTTCTCTTAATACATATTTGGGACTTTAATTTAGGAGATTTATAATGGCAGTTACAAACGTTTTAGGTTATAATACCAATGTTAAGACCGGAGAAATCATTGCTTCAAGGAATGCTTCGATAGATTTAGGCAACGGTCACATTGCGCTGGTGCAAAGTTTCCAAGGTTCAACCCAACACCAAGTGCAACCAGTATATGAAGTAGGATCTTCAGCTGTATATTTGGTTATGGGTAATCCGTCGGCGCAATTTCAGTGCACAGCTCTGGTGAGCAAAGAAGGATTTTTCTCGCCCTTTGCTGACATTGCAGCTGGCGCCGCTTGTGGTACACTTCGCAATATCAATGTTAATCTTGGCAGCGAACTTGAGTGTGATCCGAAGATTACGAGCAGAGCTACGGCTAAGTTTACAGGAGCTATACTACAAAGTCTTTCCTTCTCTTTACAAGCTGGTCAACTTCAGATAACACAAACAGCAGATTTTATAGCAGGCAGCTTGGATGTTATTTAAAAACATAGGGGTTTTTTGGGTGTTTCCTCCTTTCTTCCCGTTGTTTTACCCTATGTTTAAATAAAACCTATAAAAAGGTTTGCAACCTTTGAGATTTTTCTCAAAGGTTGTTTTGTATATATAAATATCCGCTAATTTCATGAGTACACCAGAAAATAGAAGCATTTTTTCCAAACTTTATCCAAATGTACATTTGTTTAATGCCAAAGTACAAGGCGTGACACCCGAACAAAATACAGTTTATGTCATAGATGATCAAGGAAACACTACGAAAGCTACCATTATTGTGAATATGTTTACCCAAATGATGGGGCTTTCCGGTATGGCATTTCCTGAAAAAAATACGGAAGTTGTTGTTCTGTCATGTCCGGGTAAAAATAACGTGCAAAATAATTTTGTTATTGGATTTTTACCTTCTGCAATGCAGAAAATTGATCCAACTTTGTCTGGTACAAATTACATCGGTTCAGATAAATCTTCTTATTCAGGTATAGCATTTGAGCAGCGTGATGAAAATAATAAAGAAGGAGTCTTGCGTACTACAGGAACATACCCAACGAATTTAGTTGATGGAGAATCTGCATATGTCACCAAAACAGGCGCAGGGGTGGAATTTTTATACAATCTTTGCAGACTTAAAGGTTCGGAATTAGCTATGATTGAAGCTTATATTCTGGATGATTTGGTTAGGATTTTAAGCCGAAATTTTGAACACTTAACTTCTTTTGGTGATTTTAAAATTATTAATTCAGGAGGAGGTTTAAATGTTTTATGGCAGGGAACTTCTAACGAATATGAAGCATTAGGATCAGATGCGGAAGGCGAACCCCCTGATGGATTTGAAATAGGGGAAAAAGATAATTTAAATGTAGATCCTGATGATGAAAGCAATTTTCTTTGGGACGCTAAATGGAGATTTACCAAGTATATAGGTAAAATAGGTAATTTTATACATACTTATATAACTGATCCCGGTAAAAATTTAGTTTCGGAAAATGAAGCTAATCAATTTAAAGCCGGTCGCTATAATTTCCATGTCAACCAAGACGGATCAGTAGTTATGCAGTCTATCAGCGATATTGTTTTTGAAAAGACTGTACGCATACCTGTTCCGGTTGCAAATGATAGATTGGAAGCAATACAGGCGGCTACAAATGAGCAATTAAATGCTTATGAAGTTTGGACGCCTTTGGAAGGAGAAGAATTATATGAAACTTCTTATAAGCTCGCCGATTATACTAAATGGTTAAGCAATTATTATGCATTAGCAGGTTTTTATGCAGCTAATGTTTTTAATATTCCAAGTGAAGAAGAATCTCCCAAACCTGATCCTTATTGTAAGGATAGAAATTTCCAAGAGCAAAATGGAGGCGGCAATTATCATACTCAATTTACGAAGATGTTGCAGGCCTATGCAACAATACGTATCTTTAAAGATGGTTCGATTGTGTTATATGATGCTTATGGCAGCGCAGTGCACATGACTGCAGGCCATGTTAATATTAGTGCCGCACGTTCAATTAATTTAACTGCTGCGGCAAATGTAAATATAACTGCCGGACGTGATGTTATTGTAAATGCCGGAAATAACATTGAGTTGTCCGCTATGTTTAAGGGTATTTTATTAAAGGCGAGAACTTGGCTTGAAATGTTATGCTCAAAAGGTGCAGTAGTTATCGAATCCGCCATGACCAAAGACCAAGAGCAGCAAGCGCAAGATAGTGACGACGAAGAATATTTAAAGAGGTTAAAAAATGCTAACGGTAATGGGATTATTTTGACAACATCACATGGCGGAAGTAGTAAAAAAGATGGTGCTGGTATTAGTTTAAGGACTAATGGTACGTTATTTGAAGATGCATATTATTATGCTAATAGGTGTAAGTATGTTTTATTTGATTTGATGGCAGGCATAGGACAGTTTGTTATAGGTAACGCTTTAAGTGTAATAAATAGCACATTAAAGTTAAATGCGTTTAAAACTATGGCTAATGTATTTTATGCTAAGTCCATTTATACGCAACAACGCAAACCTGCAATTGTGATGGGTTCTGAACAAGAAACGCTGGTTAATTACGATCAAAACGACGCCAATTATCCAAGCGGTACAGGGTTTGAAACCACAGGGGAGTCAGATACTGCAGATATAAACCAAATGAAAGAATACGTGTATTTCAATCCAACAAACGGTTGGTTTAGCACTTATAATGCGCAGTTTGAATATAGGGATACAATGTATTATAATACTCAAATTGATGATAAAAATGATAAGTTATTTGAGCCTTTGACCTATCAAAAAATTAATAATGACAATTCAAATAATTATCAATCTTTTAATATGTCAGATCTTACTGATGATATTTCTGTTGCGACTCGCAAGACCCCGTATCCTGGAAAAAACGTAAATGTAAATACGTATTCCCCAAGCAATACAGATTTAAATGAACCATGTGCATATAAAGGAGAATCTCTATTGACAAATAACAATGAAATTGAGAAAACAAGCTATTCTTTAAAACAATATAACCCTGAAAATTTTATATAAAAATGGAAAACAATAACGAAACAAATAAGACGGAAACTCCAACAATAACTGATGAGGATGTTATAAATTATATCACTCAGCAAAAAGAAGCTTCTAAAGAGAAATATAAAGTTACTGAAATTGATGAAAATACAAAGAGTATTCAGTTGGATAAAGAAGTTGCGAAAGACTTTATTGATACTGTAAAATTTAATAAAGGTGATATAGCCGCAATCTTAAAAGATGAACAAGACGCGGAATCTCAGACTATTAACAGAGTGAAAGTTGAGCAGGATGCTGCATTTAATTTTAGTGCTTTGTATTCTGAAAAACTTAAGAAGCAATTAGATAAGGTTATTATAACTGATGCAGAAAAAGATAAGTATATAGCTTGCATTTTAAGTGAACAACCTATCCTTTTAGACGTAACTTATGCCAAGCTTCAAGATATTTCTTTTACATTTAGGTCGAAGTTTGTTTATGAGCAAGAATATATCGCTAAATTTATAAAAGATACGCTTTTATCAGAAAAAGGCAAATCTATGACTCCTGATGAAATGTGCATTTTTATTTTTAAAACTAATGTAGCAATAATTTTACATCAGGTAAATAATGTTGATTTTTTTAAGAGAAAACTTCCCGTAAATTTAATAAATACAATATCTTATGAAGAATTTACTGACATAATTTCTGCCAGAATTGAGCAACTAAGTAAATTAGGTCAACAATTTTGGTCATTAATAGTAAATGCCGCTTGTGTTTTTGAGAAAAAAGAACAACTTCTAGCGGAATTTTTTGTTAATGAGGATTTTTAAAAACCCCTAAATATCGAATTTGGCTTACGCTTTATTTAGGGGGTTATTTTAAACCGGAGACAATATGTAGGCATTCAAATGTCCGAGACGCAATAATTTTTAAAGCGCTTACAAGGCAATTTAACACGCAGTCTACCCAAGTGGGTATTGATATTGATGTACACCATTTGGTTAACAGCACAGGAGAGTTGCAAGCGAAGCAGAATTTGCTTAATATTAATAAAAAACTTGATACATTATTTAATTTGAAAACACATAATACTGAAGCATTAAAACAAAATAAGCGTATAGATGCAGTGGCTAAGCGTTTAGGATTGACTGGCATTGCAGAAATCGATGAAATGCTTAAATTATATGATGCTTTAGACAAAGCAGGCCTTGTAAAAATGAAAAAACCAACAGATTAAAATGCCCAGCTCTTCTTCAGACAATTCTAGCACATCCACTACATCAGCTTTGGAAAGCTTTGATTTTGATGGGTTAGTGCGTAATATATTTGGTCTTGTTTCCAACTATTTTAGCGATCCCTCTATTACCACGGGCGTTAGTCAAGTAGCTTCCGATGCCATACGTAATGCAATTAATGGTGCAGTTTCCGACAATTCATCAAGAGGTCTGCCTGGGATGTTGGGAAGAATATCAGGGTTATCAAATTCACCAACGTTATCTTCAATTGGCAATTTAATGTCTATGAATCCGTTTCTTGCAAAATTAACTGGATCTTCAGACGTACGTATTGCACAGGAAGTAGCGGGAGCAATAGGTAGGCGTAATTTCGGGATGCTTAACTCTCCCATGAGGGAAGTAAATACCTTAATAGCCGGCGCTAATATACAGGACTTTTGGCAAGGATTTGCAGATAGCAATTCTCCTTTTAAAAAAGGTATGAATCAAGCACATGCATTTTTGGCGGCCAATTGGCTAAACCAATCCGGTGCCATTGGACAAGCGCAAATTACGGATGCTAAAGGCATGGGCGGCGAGTCGGAAAAGCTTATGTCATCTGCCATGGAAATGTTGTCCATAGGAAAAAATATTTTAGGCATGGGAGACGATGTTTATGCTATTTTAAATCAAGTGTCAGTATTAGGTGGTGGTAAAGGAAAACAATTTGAAGAGGCTGCATCTCGTTTTAAAGATTATATTTCTCAATTAGTTGCAGAAGGATTAGACATGGCTGAAATTCAATCAGCTATAACTCATGCTAATGGTCAAATCCAAACAATGATGGCTGCAGGTTATGATGCAACAACAGCTGCCGCATATGCACGTCAATCTACAGCAGCTGCTTTCTCTGTGGCTAAAGAAATGCAAGGAAAGGGCAAAGAATATAATGCAGGGGCTGAAGCAAATAAAACCAATGCACAAATGGCCGCAGTAGACGCTCAGTCCGGAGGTATTTCGTTAAATGCTCAAGCTGTGACTTTAAATATGATGAAGTCAAGGGGCTTGATAACTGAAGAGCAATCACAGCGTTTGAGCGAGCTAATGGCAAGCGGAAACCTTACAGATGATAATTTAAAATCAATTTTAGGTTCCAATTACGACAAATTTAGTCAATTTTATCAAGGTGTTGTCAAGCACGGTTCGCAAGATCCTGCAAAGTTGGCAAGCATGGCGGATAATGGCTTTTTTGGGGCCGCTGCAAGAGAAGCTAAAGGAGCTATGGTACTATCCCAAATGGATGAATCTGTGCGTTATTTTGCAGGAGACTTTGGGGAGAAAAATAGACAAGAGATATTGGATGCTTATGAAAGAATTAAATCAGGCAATTATAGTGAAGCAGACTTAGATTTAATGGAAGCGTCTATGCCTGGAGTTGGCAATAACATTGCAGCATGGGCGCGTCTTAGAACTCAGCAAAAACAAGGGCGTGAACGTACAGAAGCTTTAATGAATGCAGTTGGGGCTAAAAAGATTTCTAAAATTGATATTTTATCTTCGGATGATTTTAAAAAGATGCAAGATGCCGTAAAAAAGCTTAACGGTGGTGAAGGTCAAATTATGACCATGGAGAATTATGATGAAGCTTTGGCAAATACCGGCATGACGCAAGAAAAATTAGATAAGTTGTTTGAATCAAAAGCTTTAAAAGACAAAGACTATGTAAAGATTACAGGCGAAGATAATAAAGATTATTATATGGATAGATATGGCAATGCTTGGTCTGTAGACGAAGAAACAAAAAAGAAATTAGACGAAAAAAATAATAAAGAGGAAAAAGAAAACAATCCTATAGTTGCAGTTTTGCAAGAAATAGTGGATCTTATGAAGACTATTTATGACGGATTTAAAGGACCAGACTCTCAACAATCGGAAAATAATTTAGAAGCTAGAAAGAAAGAAGAAGCTGCAGGTAAAAAACCACCTGAACAAAATTAAGTATACTTATGGCAACGAGTTTTTTTGGCACTAAAGGATGCTACTATTTAATATATAAAGCTGGAGGAAGCCCCTATTATCAGCTTAATCCTTCTATTTCAGGGCGAGGATTCTTTATTACCAGAGCTACAACAAACGGCTCTGATAATATTGCATTAAATTTATGTTTTAATGATATTCGCGTGGCATCTGCTACAGGTAAATCATTTGGAAGAACTGTGGTAGAGGGGATAGCTTTGTTAGGACCTGTGACTTCGCCCGCTTCTTCTGAATCTATAATTCAAAATTATTATAACACAAATCGATTTTCGCAAAGCGGTAAACCTATTACATTATCAACTATCGGAGGCGGAACACATAAATTTTTATTGCAGAATTATGCTATTCAAGGTGTAGACGATAAATTTAATATTTTAAGTTTTAGCTTAGATGGTATTAGCCTGGATTAGTTATTATGATCAACGTATTTTTTCACAATATTTCTACAAATGAATTTATGGATGATGGAGTTGTTTTAAATAACTCCAATTTGCCTGCAGAAGGTACTGATCTAAGGATTATTTTTAATGAATTGGATTTAAATAATGATTTTTATAATCGGTTATACATTGCATACATAAATGCATTTCCTTGGATAGAAGAAAAATTGGATCCGTTAAATTGGCAAAATAAAACCTATATTCCATCTTTATTGTCCTTTCCTTCAAACGGCACTATTAATGATAGCTATAAAACACCCAAACAGATTTTGGATAGTTTAAATTCTAAATCTTTGCATAAGGTTTTATCTGATGTAGGTTATTATTCCGATTATATTGCAGCTGATACTTATGAAGAAAAATTATGCTGGCTGCTTTTATCGGTTGCGATGCAAACTAAATTTTATACATCTGATTAGTTATGGCAGACATTCTTCGTAAGCCTACTGTTACCGTAAATGGATATAAATGCGTATCCGCTCAGGTATCTTGTATGTTAAATCGCCCTATTATAGTAAATGCTACAGTATGCTCAGGCGACACAGATGGTGGTATTCTTACTACAGATGACATAATGAATTTAGCCAAAGAGATGCAGGCTAAAATCTTTGAAGATCCATCTGAAGGAGATTTGCAGCTAAGTATGTCTGATGGCGAAAGTGGTACTTTAAATTATAACAGGTTAATTATTACGTCTTGTGATGTTGTGGCGGCGACCTCTGGTGGTTTAATGGCAACTATTACAGCTACAAGTCCAGATATTTTGGCAGATTTGGTAGATCCTTCTGTTTATATGAAGTATGTGGATACAGCGAATGTTATGTTTAAAACTGCTAGCGATTATAAAGGCTCAAAAGCCCAAGATCATTTTTGGGTATATCAGTTGCAAGATAAAGGCGGAAATAATTTGTCTGTTGCCAATAAATTATTAAAACTTTTAGAAAACGCCAAAGATAAATATAGATTTAGGGAAGAGGGACTGACTGAGGGAACGAAAGCTGCAGTTAATTCACAAAAGGCTATTAACAATTCCTTTTTTAGATACGTCCGGCAATTTTTACGGGAAAGCGACGACACCACTCGTGTATTAAATGGTAAGGCAGAAATTAACGACACGGTTAATCGGGCAATTTATAATACATTGGCGCATAACATGTTTGAAATTGGGGGTGGTGTATTTTCCAAATTATTAAATTATATTACTTCAGAATTTTTACTTTGGTATATTCCTAACCATAAAACTGGAGAAATAGGAATTTTAAAAAATTGGGATTATGAAGGTAACGACATGCAAACCATTTCGGTTCCAATTTCCACCGCAAAATTAGCCATAGGACGAGCTTTAGGCAATGATTTGCCCCCAACTTTAGTTGTTGCAGAATCTCCATTGGTATTTACACAACATGAAATTGCGGAAAACTATTCCACATGGATTTCAGGTAGTTATCCGGAAAAAGTGGAAACTAAACTAGGTAAAGTATATAATATTCAAGCGCCACGTTGGTTTTCGGTTGGCCAAGATGTAAGTCCGAATAAACCTGCAAATAAATTAAATGTCGGAAGAAATCCCAGTCAAACAATTGAAACGGCGGATAAGGCACAAAAACAAATAAGTAAAAATGCTAAATCAAGCAATCAAGCTTTAACTTATTTAGCCAAACAATCATTTTTTAAATATAAATTTGGTACTTCGGTTGCCGGTATAACTTGCCCATTTCAATCAAATATTGACGCAAATATCGGCGATTTTGTTCAGGTTAATGCTGAAGGTGGAGGTAAAATTTTACAAGGCATTTTGTCTACTGTAACCCATAACCTTTCTACAGGATCTCTTAGCACAGAGTTAGGTTTTACTCGCGTAGAGATTTAATATTGACATTATCTGTAGGCTGGGTTTGGCTGAATGTTGTTTAATTATTAAAGTAAATGGCAAGAAGTTTTAACGTAAATCCAGACGGCAATTTAAATAATTCGGATTTAAATTTAAAATCCGAAAATAATAAGCTATTAAAAGGTTTAACGCCTTTGGCTGGAAGAACGGAAGCGTTAGAAGCTTGCGAAGCGGAAACGCCTACTCCTGCTACATGCGTTTATCCAAGATCCAAAGTTAAAAAAATTATCGAGGATTTCCGTAAATTACACAAAAACAATTTGTGCAATCCTACCCCTTACGATCCGTGCATCTTAGATGATACAGGTCTCGTTGTTCCTGATGCTACGCCCGAAATAAATATCATTAAAGATGATATTTTCCAGGCTAAAAATCATGAAGTAAGATTAAATTGCGCAGATGTTTATGCGGAATACAGTGACTTATCTGAAAATAACGCATACTATACCTTCATAAATAATCCTGATACGGAAGTTGTTATCCCTGCTGGCTCATATATACGTACTCTTAGAAATGCCACTGAAGCTCAAAAAGATCAGGCTATATTTGAATTAACCAATTTAGCCAAGACGCAAGCGATATCTCAATTAACCTGTGGTTTATCTAATCGAAAATATACATTAGATTGTCCGAAAAAACAGCTATCAGACGGCACGGAAACAGATGTAACGGCACTTATTGTCAATACAAGATCTTCCACCGTCATTCCGGATGATATTGTTGTTGATTTTAATACTGAAGATGTTGGGGTAAATGCAACAGACGGAAGTATTGTTGTAGTCTCAAATAATTTTACAAATTATGATGAATCATTAAGATCACAATTATTCTCCAGGGCGATAAGCGGCCTTTCATGCACTTACGGTAACGAACAGTATACTGTGGTATGCGGAGAAATGCCTGTAAGTGTAAACGTGGATAACTTAGTGCAAAATGTTGATGGCGAAATGCAGACCATGGAGATTGGCAGCTTTGTAAAAAATCTTTCCGCGTTTTATAGCCGATTTTATGTTTCTAATACTCACGCTTGGGATTTAGCCAATTATGGCAGCAAAGATGACATTAATAAAAAATTAAAAGAATTGGTTGCTGATTTAATTGCTGAAGTTAACTCTCAAGCAGTTGCCGTATTAACAAGTTCTTCTACATGTAATTATGGAAATATAGGATTAGATATCACATGTCCCACAGGTTATAATGCAATGGTAGCTGATGATATCAATTCTACCATTGATGAAAATATATTTGTCGTATCCGAACCAACCTCAAATATGTATTTAACATCTACGGTTGATTCAGGTTCACATGCTTATAACCTAAACTTTGACTTAACCGATAATAATGCAACTTTAATTTATAATTCGATTTCCGGACAGGTTGAAAATAGAAAAGATTTTTATACATCCTATAATTGCGGTATTTATAACAACACGGTAACTGTTTACTGTGATCGCGCTACTGCAGAAGCTGCTTCGGATGATGCAGGGGATGCAATTACAAATGTGCCTACGAAATCTTTAAAATTAGCAATGAGTGTATCAGATTATTTA
>ULRD01048202.1_pt1 | contig 98169 bp, 102 predicted proteins | sample 1955181 | NCBI WGS metagenome assembly ULRD01 (sample SAMEA4835675, study PRJEB28245) | human gut metagenome | biome: gut microbiome; material: fecal sample | place: Denmark | collected 2008
ATGTTATATATATAATATATTGTTTATTACATATATGTCAAGAAGAAAAAATAATGAAGAAAAGAAAGAGATTAGAAAGAAAAGCACCCTTATAAAAAGAAGAAACCCATCCAGGAGCTGGAAAATAAATTTAGACTTCACAGGAGGTCATTATTCATTATATAATTTATATGTAATATTCAAAAGAGAGGTATAATATGAAAGAGTTTTTTAAGAAGATATTTAAACGCAAGAGAAAATGTCCAAATAAAAACTGTAATTATAATACAGGTAAAGGCAAATGCACATTAGATATTTGCCATTACAAGAACAGAACAAGATAAAAATTATTAAATAGAGTTGTATTTTGGAAAATTATTTGATATAATTGATTTATCAATTTGAAATAATTGTAAAATTATTTGGGAAGAATGCCAGCGCTTGGCGGATGCAGTAACAGTGCTATATATGAAATCCACTCATTGATATTGTATATGTGGAAGGCAGGGACTGAAAGGGCTTGCGAGTTCTGAAACTTGGTTGAAAGCATATATGAGTAGATTTGAGTGTTACTTAAGTGATGCCTGGTAGTAACTGACTTAAGGCTTTTACTATAAAACCTGTAGTCTTAACCAAATAAGGACATTCTTCAGAGGCCCGGGATGGGTTGGGTCAGTAGGTGGGAGAGTCGAAGCGGACTTGGGGCAATCTAGATGCCTGGAGACGCAGGTGTATGTCTGGCGAAGATATAGACTCAGTTCTATACTCACAGTTACCTTAAAACATACACCTCTCATTTCTTTGTTTAAAGGCGTTTTAAGACACTTTTGTCTTAGAATGATAAATTATACTAGAAATATATTTTCGTGCGTCAGAAACGCTTTAAATGGTGTTTAAGAGCATATTAAGGAGGAAACTTATGAATATTAAAAGTTTTATGAGCCAAATGAGAGAAATTAACGACCTAAAAAAACTTCCAAATACATTTTGGAACAGAAGAAAACTTAGAAAAGCAGAAAAAGTTTTAGATAAAATGGTTAGAGCTGTGGCTCAAGAAGAAGCAGATAAGATGTTTAAGCAAGTATATGATTTTTATTACGACTTAATTAACAAAAATTTAATTTAAAATACTTGAAAATTGGCACGAAAATTTAATATAATTATTATAGAAAAAAGAAAAAATACATAAATGGAAAGGTCGTGTGTTTATGAATAAGAAATATTATGCTGACATCACATTAGATTTTGATGAAATGAAATATAGCATTTCTTGCGAAGTTGGAACTAAGAAACAAGAATTAGTTGATTTAGTTAAACAATTCGCTACTGAAAAGAAATTAGTATGTGATACAAAAAGCAAAAAGTTTTTTAAAGAAGGAAAAGAAGTTGGTCGTTTTGAGATTGCTTCTAAAACTTTTTAGAAAGGAGAGTGCCCCGTATGGAAGATTTATCAATGAAAGCAAAAATAGTTTATGCGGCACTTGATTCCTTAGGTGCAAAAAGTGAAGAAACTAAGGTTACTTCATATGCAGTTCAAGATTATATAGAAGAAAATGAAGAATTACAAGAACACGAGTTATTAAAGGATATCCCTGAGCAAGATTTCGTAGATATAATTATGGAATTAAGTTTAAAAAGTATCAATACTTTAATAGCATCTATGTGTCGCCAAGGAATTGTGTCAAAGACTGAACCTACATCAATGAAGATAAACGGACAAAGACACAATTTGAGAGGTTATTTTATAAAATAAAACTTGAAATAAGGTTATAAAATATATTATAATTTTATTGTAAATTGAAAAAGACGATATATTTGAGGAAATGCTTATGTACCGTTTTATAAATGACAAAAGAGTATATTATAATAAAAGTTATCAAAATGAAGATACTGAGAGGAGGACTCTGCGGAGGCGCCGATGATACTTAAGTGGTCATTGAGGTAATAATAAAGAATATATTTATAAAACATTTAGGTTTTAAGGATTATCTTGGATGAAGCCTAATCAACTTCTATTACAAGGTTAGCGGTTTGACCATAAAAAAAATAAACCAAAACGAACGGCGAAGATTTGTCGGCTGTATAGGGCTTAAGTTCTTATGCAATAAAATAAGTTTATTTAATTAGAATAAACCAACAGGTGAAAGAAACATCTATAAAAAATATCACACATTTAGAAGTATGTTAGTCTCATGGTCGGCCTGACGGTATGAGGAGACAGACAGCATGTATAGGTATATCGCCCGGTTTTTTGTTAGGTTAAAATATCATCGAGGATGATATCGGTAAACTTTATATGTTTAGTAGTTTAATAGGAAAAACATTAAGATGATGGTTCGACTCCATCCTGTTCTAAATGATTACTAAAATAAATGGGGCGGCTTCGCGGCCGCCTTTAATTATAGCAATTTAGCTCAGATGGCTAGAGCAGCGGATTCATACCCCGCAGGTCACTGGTTCGACTCCAGTAATTGCTACCAAATTTTTATGGGGATGTTTTGGTTTCGACAGGAACTGATGAACACTCACGAAACAAGTCGTAGTTATGCGTCAAATAGCAACCAAAAAATAAACGGAAACATTTTTTCTAAAATCGCTAACAGAGTTAAATCTCTATTCACTGCTAATGCAGTAGCTTTAGCCTAGTCTAGAGCGGTAGCGACTTTCATATGAGTAGTCAGGAAGTGGGCAGACAAAAATATGAATGTATTAACTTATCAAGGCTCACCAATATAATAACTACCTGATTCGGTTATTATATTGACTTACTTTAATGTTTCAGGCTACCCCCAAGATTTGTTAATTATGTAGGGTAAGTAGATAGAACGAAATTAACTAAACTTGTAAGAAAGTAATGACTAGTAGATTGGTTTTTGGACACGAGTTCGATTCTCGTCATCTCCACCATATGTCCTGAGCAGTTTTAGAGTTGAATGGGGGCGGAACCCATAGGGACACTTTATTAAGGTCTGGGTACAGATAAATCACGCTGTTCTGTTTAAATGGAAAGCTTTTAATCTGATTTTATCAGGCTGGGATTACGATAAAACATAGCCTAGACCTTAACCATTTTATTTCCCAGCAAAATAAAGAAGGTGAATTTTATGAAGAAAAAATATAAGTTTTTTGTTGTAAGTGATATTCACGGAGAGTATGATGCTTTAATGAGAACACTACAAGAAGCTGGATACAGCCCTGACAATGAAGAACATTTTTTTGTTGCTATAGGAGACTCGTTTGATAGAGGCCCTAGAAGCAGAGATATATATAGATTTTTTAGAGACCTTCCTTCACAAAGAAGTAAATTCGTAAAAGGCAACCATGACTTAATGTTTCAAGAATATCTTGAAAAAGGCATGGACGGAGAATTTGTCTTATTTAATATATTACATAATGGTTTAGGAGCAACTATAAATAGTTTCGGTTGCTTAGATATGGAGAACTTAGGTGCTTCTATATCTATCCTAGATGATTGTCATTCATATATACAAAGGGAATATCCTGGCTTGAAAAAGTTTATCAAAGATATGCCCCTTTGGTTCGAGACTGACCATACTGTATTTGTGCACGCTGGTCTAAATCCCGAATTATTTGATTGGAGACAGACAGATGAGCATTATGCTTTATGGGATATAGCAGATGCTCATAAAAGAGTTCCGTCTTGTGATAAACTAATAATATTTGGTCATTATCATGCAGACCAAGTTGCAGAGCAAGCGAGAAGAGAAGGAGAGAATAAAGTTTATAAACTAAATTCTGCTACCACAATGGTTAGCACTGGTCGTACTAATATTACTGTTAGAAATTATGGTAATGAAGACGAGTTTAGTGCTACATATTTACCTAATGCTCGAAAGATTGCTATAGATGGGTGCACTAATTTAACACATAAAGTAAATGTATTAGTATTTGAAGATACTATTACAACACCAGATGAAGGAGAACCTACTCCCGAACAGCCAACCGATAATATATCAACAATAAAAATAAGTAGAGATGACGCGACAGGATTCGTAACAACCGTTGAAGGTGTTCGTGCAGATGGTATTATAACAACTACTGCTGAATGGAATCCTGGTGTATATACAATAAATATGGCAAACTATGTAAATTATCCTGAACCACAATGGTTTACCGCAGGGTTAGCAGAAACAGATATAGACGGTGGAGAAAGAATATAATCAGGAGGTCAAGCTATGGAAAGAAACAATAAAAAACCTTTTAAGAAAAAGTTTTATGATAAGAAAAAGGAAGAAAGTAAAGAAGATGTTGTTGTTTATACAACAAAACCTTCAGGACCTGTAAAGCTAGCAGATTGGCAATTAAAATTAAAAGCCATATCTCAATGTATGGATGAAGAAGGTCATTTTGATAATGATGCAGTAGAAAAGCGTTATCAAGAACTTATTCAGGGGTAAAACTGAAAATCCGCTTCAGTTACCGGCAGTAATGCTTAAGGGTAGGCTGGAGAAATCCATTGGGGCAGACGGATAATTTCTTCTCCCCATTTAGCCGATGTGTTGTATCCTGGAACGGGCGGCCCAGGACCCCTAGAACTTTTAGGAGGCTAATATGAAAAAACAAGTAATCAGTAATGATGAACAAAAATTAAACATTGTAATTCTAACTAACGAAGCCTTTAATTTTAGTGTAAAAGGAATATCTAAGTGTCATGCAGATGACGAATATGATAAAGACCTTGGTATCAAATTAGCTAATACCAGGGCCTGGATTAAATATTACACAAAATTAGGTAAACTTTTAGGTCAAGATTTAGATTGTGCTTTAGACCTTTCTAAATTCTGGCAAGAATATTGTGTTGAATTACAACAACAACAATATAATGCTGGAGCTAAATTAAAAGAATTACAAGCAGAGTACGCTGAAATAATTGACAAAATGTAGTATTATATTATATAATTATATTGTAATATTTAGAAAGGGGAAATAATTATGAGAAAGAAAAAACCTAAATTTATTGGTTGGTTTTCTTATAAAGATATAGACGAGATGTTTACATCATTAGCAGAGATACCTGCTCTTAAAGATAAGCTGGTATATCACGAAGCCCCTTACGATGCTGAACATGAGAACGCCATTATAACTGAATTGGTTAATAACAATTATATAATCTGTGGCGATACTCACCAATCAGAGAAACATAATTGTATTCCAGTATTCGATGATGGATATATATTTGTATCAATGAGAACTTGGGGAGGTCTTATGGCAGCAGCTAGAAATATTATAAAAGGCGAAGATATATATACTTATATAGATTTTTATATGGCCGGTACTTGCAAAGACAAAGAAAACTTACCAAAAGGGGTAATTGACGATGCAATATTTAATTAGTGATACTCATTTTAACCATACCAATGTGATAAAATATTGTAACAGACCTTTTGCAGACACAGAAGAAATGAATAAGTATCTTATTAAACAATGGAATTCCGTGGTTAAAGATGACGATACGGTTTATTTCCTAGGAGATTTTTGTCTAGGTAATAGACAAACTGTAATTGAACTAGGGAAACAATTAAATGGTCATAAAATACTTATTATGGGTAACCATGATAGAGTAACTAAAACAGCATTTATAGATGCTGGCTTTGAAGAAGTATATAAAAAGCCTACGGTGTTCAAATTCGGAAATTCCGAATTACTATTATCACATGCGCCCGTATATGATACTGACTACAATAATGTATGCGGTCATGTCCATGATATGAACATCAATGATAAAAAACATTTCTGCGTATGTGTAGAACAAATCAACTACACACCAATAGAATTAGAAAAAGTATTAGAATATTTCAGGGAGCAAGCATAGCTCCTAAATATGCCATGGTACCCAAGGGGTTAAGGGACTGGTCTGCAACACCAGCATGCGTTGGTTCAAATCCAACCCATGGCTCCATTTAAAATTATTTTCACAAAAACTTGAATTTTGGTGAAAAATATGATATAATTTATTTATGAAAATTAAATAAAGTAATTTGTTCTTTGAAAAATGAGAATATTTGTTACTCGAACAAGGATAGGTTTCGTCCTAAGAGTAGGCTCTCACACGATGCCAAAAGCTACGTCACGAGCCCGGAAGGGCAAGGGAGAGTTGTTGTCGAGTTAACAAGCGTAAGGTATCACCGATTCCGGAGGAGAATGTTATGTGCGAGTTGGCGTCGCAAACAAACTGAGGCAATTCCTCGTGCGGTTGAAATAAGGAAGCGGTGAGTAGCAGGCATAAATCCGTATTATGACAATGTAAGGAAGAACCTTATATGTTGAGGGTAATCAACCCCTCCTATACACTATGATGAAACTCCGGCCAGAGTGGAATCGTATAGTAGCTTTATACCTATTCATTATGTTATTGATATACGCTGGAAGATGTATATCCAACTTAAGTTGTAATCTAATAACGGTGAACGCTGTAGGATGCTGTGGTCATAACCTATGAAAAAAGGTCAAAAGGTCGTTGAACCGAAGTGAGCAGGCGAAAGCATAATGAGTGTAGGGAAAGTCAACGGGCGACTGGTCCATGTCTTAGTATTACCAAGCCGGGAATACGAAAGAAAGTGAAGGATAACGGTTGAAGCGTGTTAAAGCGTGTATAACAGTCGTGCTCGTGGGCATATAAGAAAGCCGTTTTAAAGGAATTATGGATTAACAAATCTTTGGCGAAAAAGATTTAGTACATTACTCCAGTTCATGCCGAGCTTATAGGGTATTGGTCCCTATCTTGTGACTGAATGCGTGGTTAACTTGAAAGAGACTTGGGGGTATGCAAGAATCCCTCCGAATATTCTCATTTTTCAGGGAACAAAATTAACAAAATTGTTCTCATGAGCTTCTTTTTTATATTATAATTATATCGTAATATGAAAAAGAAAAGTTCTTTTTTATATTTATATAAATATAGAATGGAAGGAGAGTTAAATATTATGTCAAATGAAAGACTAAGAGATGCTTTCTGTATCGTTAATATGGACGAAGGATATGTTCCAGTATTTAAAGATGAACTTATTGAATTTGATGATGACAGCATAGCTGTTGTTGTAAGAGATAATAAGAGAGCGTATGTCGGAGAAATATCTAATTACTTATGTGATATAGATACTATCGGATATTATCTACAATCTTTAGTTAATGCTGGTATCGCTCCACATTCTACTGATACTTATGTAATGCTTAATTCACATCAACTAAAAGATTTCGGATTTGACCATGGTGTCGTAGTTGGACATCAAGATAATGTAGTTGTTGTATATCTTGGAGTTATAGAACTTAAAGATTATATGAAAACTGTCCGTTATGATGGCCCTACTACTAACAATGACAATGAAGGCTTTGAAGAACTTTTAAAAAGTTTATTAGAAGATGTAATAGGCAATAAGTGTGAAGAAGAAACTAAAGATTATGAAAGTGAGGAAAAAAGTGTTATGGAAAACATATTTAATGGAAGTTTCGGAAAATTAAGAAACGAACGCTTTAAACTATCTATGAATGGTATTGCAGTATATCAACCATCAAGTGGAAAATATATCGTTTACAACAAAGATAACAACGAATTCGTAGATGTAAATGATTTATTATTTGACATCAAAGATGCTCTATTCTTATTACCAGCTGTTGAAGTTGCTGCAGGAGATACAATTTTACACGAAGATAAAGCATATTATGTAGTTGATACTAGAGATGGTATCAAAGCTGTATCTTATGAAGACTGCACTCAAACAGTTTTAATTCCAAAATCAACAATGTTTGGTATCAAATACTTTACTAAAGTATTCTCAATGTTTGGTGATAATTTCGCCGCAACTAAAGACTTATTTAGTAACCCAATGATGCTAATGGCTTTAATGGAAGGAAAGAATAGTGATTTAAGTCAACTAATGTTATTTAGTTCTTTATCAAAAGGTGACCTAGGTTCAAATCCAATGGCACTTGCTATGTTATTAAAGGACGGTAAAGGAGATAATACTTTATCTACATTAGCTATGATGTCTATGTTCAATAACGGAACTAACCCTTTTGCTCCAGTAAAAGGAAAAGATAATAAATCAGCAGTTACTGAATAGTAAATTATGGGAATTTTATTCCCTGAAATAAGGGCTCTATTACTTAACCTTTCCTTATAGAACCCTTATTCCAAGGAATAATTTCCTTGGTTGTTTATTTTATTTCTTTTTCATGGGTATGGGGTTATTATAGCAATAACCCCTCTTTTTCTTTTTACGCTTTTTAAGCCCGTTTATAACGATAAAAAGGTTTTTTAATATATTTATATTATTTTAAATATTTTGAAACGGAAATCGGTATTTAAACAGGCTTAAAAAGGTTATTTTTATAAAAGAAATAATAAAAAAATAAAAGAGGTGTAATATGAACTTATTATATGAAATAAAATTGTTCTATGATAAAATCGTAGAATATGGTTTATTAGATAAGAAACCTGAATTTGGAGAAATTGATAATGTCGCAGAAAGATGTTATCATAAAAACTACAAAGACTTGACTAAATATATCTCTAAGGACCTGGAAGCTGAAAAAGCTGATGACCTAAATAATAGAATAGAAAAAATAAAGGAGATAATCAGGAATGATAAAAAAGGTAAGTAAAATTATTCTAATATTATTAGGATATGTATTTGCTGGACTCTTCTTATTCCAAATAACTAGAATGGACACAAAAGTTGGTAAACTAAATCAAAAAATAGAAGACCTACAATACCAAAACGAAATGTGTGAAATGAAAAGAGGAGAAGAAGAAGTTATCCATGAAGAATCAATCATGGTATTAGATGCCGAAAAGGAAAATTTACAAACAAGAGTTAAAGAACTAGAAGAAGAAGTTGCTAAGTTAAAAAAAAATTAGCAACTAAACAAGCCCAATATTATTTAACAGCCTATTGGACCGGAGATGGTTATGAAAGTAGTACATGTACCGGGTCTGGTAAATGTGTAAAAGATTTTCAAGTAAATGACAAAGGCTGGTACACTTATAATGGCAGACTAGTTCTTGCAGGAGCTACAACTTATTTATTAAAATATGGATACTCTCGAATAGAGGGTAAGAGATATTTTAAATATGGAGAGAACGTAACGGTAACTATCAATGGCGTAGACTACCCCGGAACAATTTGGGATAGTTGTGGAGCCTGTATGAAGAATAATATAATAGATTTGTTTGTAAGTGGTTCTCAATCATCAGTTGGGAAAATTAAGGTGTCTATAAAATAGGCACCTTTTTTGCTTTAAAAATCTTGAATTTATGAAGCAGAATATTATATAATAATTATGATAAATAAAGAAAGGGGATATGATTATGGAAAACAAGTATCCTGAAAGATATACGGTTATAGTTAATAAGAAATTAGTAGACACTTGGGAACAAGATGTACCTGATTTTACAATCTTAGGTCAATCAGACATTTGGTACGGAGATGATTTGGTTTGTTTAAAAATTACTCCCAAAGTAGAAAACGGACAATATACTGTTGAAGATGTATTTGATTTAACAGATGCCCTTATGGCTCACGAAGAATACACCAGTGGATTTTTTACAGACGAAGCTAGTATAGAAAAACTATCAGACTATTATAGCTGGGACGGTAGCGCTTGGACTTTAATAGGAGATATGTTGACCGAGGGAGAAAAAATTCATATATTAACTATGCAGTTTGATTTAATGACAGGACAAAAGCCTCTTATTAAAGAACTAGAAATATCTACAAGCACTCAAAAAGATAAAGAAAGAGTTTATAGACCTATTATAGGGAATGTCAAAGAATTATTCGGTGATAATGTAACTTGGTTTAGATTTGTTCCAAAAGACGGTGCCCCTGCAGAAATCCAAGGCTGGTGGGCGAATATAGTTCCAGACTGCGGACTATTTATTATAATCTTAGATTATGATAAAGAAGAAGAATATGATTTAGAAGACGACCCAGATTATGAAGAAGCAATGGATTTGTATCGTAGAGATATGGAAAAAGAAGACGACTATTGGGGAGATTATATGGACGATGAAGATTATTGGTATCTTGACAAGTGGTATCACAAGAAAGGAATACTATAATGTTTAGCTCTTTTGTTTTATTTATTAAAGCAGATGATATATTGCCATTAAAAGCAGAAGTAGAACGATGGAAAGATATTGCTGAAATAGTGGCGACTTATAAACAAAAAGATTATTACTTTGTAGAGTTACTAGTCCTTGACGAAAGAGGACCTGCCGAATTATTCAGGTTTGTCCTTAGACAATTTGATTTCATAGCCCTACATCAAAGCAAGAGTACCTATATATTTATCAAAGATAAGCAAGATTTTAAGTCTAGTCTATTAGATTTATATGACAAAACTACAAAAGATTATTTCTTTTATGATATGATGAGTATAGAAGAAAGATATCACGCTTTAATGATACAAGGACTAGAAGATAAGCTGGATTTCAGAGTATGGTATTATAACTACAAATCAGGTGCATATTATTCTTTAAAGCTAACAGATAGCTCTACATTCTTATTTGATGGAGAATCGTGTGTAGATATTTTAGATGATGAAACTGGTTCAATAGAAGAATACGATATCATGGAAGGCCTAACCGATTTTGAGTATCATATCGGAATTTTAAGTTTTGAAAAACTTGAAAAGACCAAGTAAAATATATTATAATTTATATATAAATAAGAAAGAAGGGAATAAATATGGATAAAGCACCCGCATTTATAAGTTATGTTGTTTTAGTTCACGGTGGGTCTCAAAAGAACTTCTTAGAGAGATTAAAAAAAGAGTGTCCAGAACTTCGTATAGTGTTCTGCAAAAAAATTGCAATACATTATTATATTATGCAATTAGAAGACCACTCAGCAACACCAATAACTAAAAAGCAATTAGCAAATTTACCTATAATGGCATTTAGAGAAGAATTTAGTTCATTTTTAATCTTCAAGGGTGGTAAAGGATTAAAAACAACTTTAGCGAGAATGTGTCAAGAAGAAGATGAAGATGATGCTAGTATTGAATTAGTAGAAAAAATGCTAACTCCATTTGAAAAAAGTCAAATCTTAAATTTGGCAGAAGCTGAAAAGTTAGAATTTGAAGAACCAATTGGAGAAGGTAAAGAAGGAACTATAACAACTATTATTAAAAATAAAGAAGAATTAAAAAGTATGCAAACTTTAAATAAAATATTTAATTTAGATAAAGTTACAATAGATAATAAGGATATAGATTTAAAAGAAATGGTAAAAACAAAGTTCACAAAAAAATGGACGATAGGAGTTATGTAATTGACACCCAATTTAAGATTTAACAAAAAAATAACTAAAAAACTTTTAAAATCTATTCCTGATACAGAGGACAAATTAAATCCTCAAACAATTATATGGAACATGGAAAACTCAAATAGAGTTTATGGTTCATGGTCAAAAGATATATTTGGTAAAACAACAATATTTATGTTGTATCAATTCAAACCAAATTTATATAGATTGGTAGTGAGCAATGAAAAAGGGCTTACAAGTTTATATTTGATAGATAACATTGAAGATTATTTAGAATTTATAGGTGCGCAAGAATTAGAATTGCAAAACCAAGACGAAATTATAAAGGCATTAGACCAAACTTCGGTATTGCCTAATACGGGTATAATTTGTATAGATGAAGAGAAGATATTCGTATATGACCACGCGAACTACTAAAACTCCTAGAATAGGAGATATATGGCTAGTCCACTTTCCCTATATTACCCCTGGTAATATGGAGAAGGTGAGACCTGCTATAATAAGAGCGTTCGATGGCGACGACAAGACAGTAGTTCAAAAATTAACAACAAAATGTAAGAAAGGGTGTAAAGAATTTCGTCATCCTAAACTAAATAGAAAAAGTTATTTATCAAAAGATATAGTTAGCGTATCTGACTATAATTTAATAAGAAGAATAGGACGAATAGAAGAAAGAGAGAGTGAATAAAATGAAGGATACTATTATAACAGCAAAAATACCTTATAATATATTGTTTGAGGGTATGAACCAAGATAATATGTGTATATTCAGAATATTAAGTAAGAAGAAAAAGGGATTTGAGCGTTTTATGTCTTATTTAAAAGGGCGTAAAAGTGAAATGAACCCTGATACTTCAAAATATAAAGTAATATCTTGGTTAATAGATAATTCTCCAGTGTATGTAAAAGAACAAGAAGTTGAAAATGATTATATAATAACAACTGTTATATACGATTACTTTAATTTTAGAAGTTTCGGTAGTTCTTTATCTAATTTATTCACAAGTAGCGATTTGGATAGAGAAGCAAGGATGTTAACAATGTCTGGTTATTATAAAGGAAATGGAAGAATTCAATTTGTTGCTTCTAGAAATATCCAAGATATGACAATAGAGTTTATGAGTTATGATAGACTATTAAGAATAACTGCTGCTACTATATTAACAAATATACCAGAACAAATAGCTGATGACGCCGCATATATGGGTCAAGTTAGAGACCAATTAAAAGTATTAGATAAAATAGTTTATGGTCCAGCTATTAAGTTAATTGGAAATTATAAGAAAGAATATACTCACAACAGTATTGTTAAAGTCATTTATAAGATATATGATGATGTACTAGACAGTATTAACACTCATGAACCAGGAGCTTTATCATTATCATTATTAGGGGGAACACCAGGCCCTATATATTATGGTAGATATGAATTAAAGAATAGAAGAACAAGATTAAGTAATACAAATAAATATGTATATAAACCTTACGGTTCTAAATATAGAGCTGCTAAGATAGGAAATAAATTAGTATATTATGATGGAGCTAGAGCGTTTGACAGTTTTAAAGATAAAATTGGTGAATGGGACGAAAGAATACAAATAGTTGTTCTAATGCAATATCACGGATTAGAATACGCACCATTTTTAGATAATGGAGCAAATAGACAAAAAGTAATTATTCGTTTCCTTAATCCAAAAGATTATACTTTTGATAGACAAAATATGTGTATGAATGGAACAGATGTTGGAGAAATTAGTGGTAGAGTATGGAGTCATCGTAAAGCACAACATTTTAGTATAAGATTTGATTTTAGAAGTGGAGAAAGTTATAATCCTGCTTTTGAAGGTATTGTTCCTTTCGGAGAAAAAGCTGCTCAAGTAATTGAAGCTATAGATGCCTTAATTAAAACTAGAGGACGAGATAACTTCTCAAATTATGTAGATGCGTTAATAGATATTCCAGCAGCTAGAGATGAAGAAGATATTTTAACAGCATGGTTTACTTCTTGTGTTAAAACTAAAAAACATAATGACGATAATGTATTAAGAGCATATCGTATGATGAAGTTAAACTTATTAAGAGAATATAAAGCATTAGAAGATTATATGGGAAGTTATGATTTTTCAAGAGTAACTCCAGTTCCTAAGATAATTTTAGATAAAAAAACAAAAGAAAACTATTATAAGAGTTTACATATACTAGCAAAAAATATTAAAATAAATAATGTAAACAATAAAAAAATTAAAGAAATAAATAAAACTCAAGCAATGGTAGATTTAATGTATGTAAATAGTAATGAAGCAATTATTAAAGGAAGTTATCCTTTGATAAAATATTATAATCCTACATCTAATACCCTTGAGTTTAATTATAATAAAATGAAAGGGGAGCTAATCCATGATAAAGTTAAAAATAGGGGATAATTATTTAATAACAACTAATAAAGATGGTTTATCTCAATCATTCATTTGTTATGTAATGAGTAGATATAATAATCACGGTAAAACTCTCCTTGGATTTGACCCAAGACATCAAGCAAATCCTAATATGAGAATGGGATGCGCAGAAGATTATTTTAGAGATTATGCTCAAGCCATAAGAGAAGCTAAACTTACTGCTGTTGAAGTAATCTTTTATAAAGAGATAAACCCTGAATATATTAGAATATTGTTAAATCTATTACCTAATGTTAAATTAAAGTTCATAAAAATAACTAAAGAAGATTTAGCAAGTCGAGAATATAAAATGGCTTGGAGTATTGTGGATGCTTGGAAATTAGATAAAACAAGTATTCTTTCTCATTTAGGAGAACTAGACGAATATAAAGAAATGGCAACTCGTTATAAAAATATTCCAAGTGAGATAAAAACAGTGGAAGATAGTATAAGAGCTATGAAAAAACAAACTAAGGCAGAAGGTAGAAAGGTTACATTAAAAGAATTAGAACCTCTTCACTTAATTGAAAAGGCTTCATTATTAGGTAACCAATTGATGTTAGAGATATATCCTTTATATATCAATCCTTCAGAAATCTTGGGAAAAGTTTATACAGAGAAAGAGTTTGAAAACAACCCTTATTTATACAACACTGCAAAATATTTATATCAAGGATGCCACTTTAAAATGCCAGCAACTAAAATTAGAGTTAACCCTGATTTTAGACCTGAATTCATAGATACTAAAGTCCATGACTTTGATGATATGTTTGAAGTAAATAACTGGTCTAATGTAGGATATTTACATTTTGGAAAAGGACATTTATGTGGTGGAGAGTTTAATGATGTAATGGCTCATGCAGGAGAATATGGTCTTGAATATTATTTCTTAGCACTAAGACAATATATCACAACAGCGAATATGAGAGATATAGCCGGAGTTAAAGTTTGGTGGTATCCAATATATGATGATGAAGATAATTTAATTTATTGTGCTGGATTAGATATATTAAGAAACTTATTATTAGAACAAACTACATGGCCAAGTGATGTAAAAGAACAAGTAAAAAATATGACAATACAAGAGTTCTTAAATTGGAAGAAACAACATGGAATTAACTTCCATGATGTAAGATATCCAAATAATCTAAAAGGCGGGGGACAAGCAACCCAAAGCACAGGAAAAGATGCGTTCTTAGCTGTGTTAGAGAAAAGAGAACCAGAACTATTTAAAACAATAATGAAAGGAAGTAGATAATATGGCAAAGACAGTAATATTTTTAAACCACAAATATGACCTATATATTTTGCCAGAAGCAAGACAAAAAATGGAAATTTATTGCGACTTGTCTGAAGGCGAAATAGGATGGTTAGGTTTTGTAAGAGATTTAGGAGATAATGGTTTCTTAATAGAAGATGTTGCTTTATTAAAACAAGAAGTTCATGCGACAACAACTGAAATTACACCAGAGGGATTATTAGAATTCTGGGCTAAAACAGCTCCAGAAAATCAATTAAAGATTAAATTATGGGGACACTCTCATGTTAATATGGGTGTTAGTCCTTCAGGACAAGATAATAGTCAAATGGAATATTTTAAAGATGGTAACCCTTGGTTTATTAGACTTATAACTAATAAGAAAAGAGAATATCATATTGATATTTATGACTATGCTAATGGTATCCAAGTTCATATGGACCAAAGTGATTTAGTAACTTATAATCCTAAAGCAAACGAATTAAAGAAAGCAATAGAAGACGAAATTAAGGAAAAAGTAACTGAAAAGAAAACTACATCTAGTTTACCAGCAAAATCTTCTTACAGTGGTGGATATAGTGGAAGAACTGTCTACTCAAACAGAGGAAAAGGACTAAAAAAGTACGACCTTCCCTTATTAACAGATGTAGAAGTAAAAGTCGTAGGAAATTTAGATGAAGTATTAAACGACCCTAATTATTGGCAAGCATTTGCAAAATAGTAGTTCTGTTTATCATAAATAGTTGAAATTATGTTATTATTTATATTATAATAATAATGTAATAAATAAAGAAAAGAAATATTATTACAAGGGAAGGAGAATAATATATGGACTTATCAAGACATATAGAAATCTTCTCTCCTGATAATGTGAAATATCCAATTCATATTATAGGAGTAGGAGCAACTGGTTCATTCGTTGCTATGATGTTAGCAAGAATGGGTTGTCCAGTATTAAATATTTATGATTTTGATGATGTTGAGGCTCATAATATTCCTAATCAATATTATGATAATGGTGATTTAGGTAAACTTAAAGTAGATGCACTTGAAGAAAAACTAAAACTAATAAACCCTAATATTGTCATAAATAAATATAATGTCCCAGTAGCAGCAGTTGAAGATGATGAACACAAAGGTATTGACAAAATGTCAGGTTATGTGTTTATGTTAGTAGACAGTATGAAAGTTCGTAAAGAATTATGGGAAGCAATTAAAAAGAATAAAGAGATAGTTCATTGTTGGGAGAGTAGATTAGGCTCAGACCAAGCTAGAGTTTATTCACTTGATATGAGTGAAAAAGATTTTAGTAAATATGAACAAGACTTCTATGATGATGCAGAAGCAGAAGTATCAGCATGTGGTACATCTATAACTGTATTACCAGTAGTTTTACAAACTGCTTCATTGATGGTTGTTCAATTTATCAACTTAGTTATGGAGCGTGTTGGAACTTATAATTTCAAAACTATCTTTGATAATACTTATAATAAGTATGAAGAAAGTTTTGGAACTAGTGAAGTTGTAGAAAATGTAGTTCCAGCTGTTAGCCAAGACGATTTGTTTTAATCTAACAGAAACTTAGAAATACTTCACAAAAGGCAATATAAAATGATATAATTATATTGTCAATTAAAAAAGAAATATAATTGATAGAAAGTTGAGGAAAAAATTTATGGAAAACATTTATTCAGTAATAATTACAAAAGTACCAGGAGGAGCTAACCCAGTTATCAGTCACGGAACTGAAACAGTTGCAGAATTATTCGCTGCTGCTTTCAACGGAGAAAGCATTAACGGATATCAAATCCAAGTTGGTGGAGTTACAAGAGATGCTAACTATGTACCAAGAAATGGTGAAAACATCACTTGTGCAAAAATGATTAAAGGTAACTAATAGTCATAACAAGGGGAGGTTTTCCTCCCCCCACACATTAAAACTTTTGGAGCGAAAATAATCATTGGAAATTACGCAAATACTGACTTCAAAAGTATAAATAAAGGACAAAAAGGAGGCTATTAGTTTGATGGGGTAATAAATACCCCCATCGCTCCATTCTTTTGTTTTAATTTAATAGGGTGTCAGTAATGACATCCTCTTTTTTTCGTTAAGCGGTTTTTGGTTAAAAAACAAAATAAGCCACCGTATAACGATAAATATCTATTTTTAATATATTTATATTTATAAAATATTTTTAACGAAATATACTAGTTAAAAATAAGCAAATTTAGCCGATTTAAGTTTTTAAAAAAATTAAAAAAATAATTTAACAAAACTATTTACAAAACTAAATAAGTATGATATAATCGTATCATAGTTTATTAAGGAGGAAAATAATATGGAAGAACAAAAGACATTTGAAGTAGAAGTACCAATAGAAGTTGATACTAATGCGATAGCAGATGCGCAACAAGGTGCCTGGGCATCAGAAGGTGTCAGAAACTTTGTTACAGATGTAGACAATGTTTTAGCAAAATATCCCGAACTAGTAAAAATGAACTGGGCTTTATTCTACCAAGAAGGAAGACTAGGATTTGTTGACTTAGATGCTTTTGCTAAATCAGTAACAGCTAGAGTTGAAATTGATGGCGAAGAACAAACTTTAGAAGAAATAGTTGACAAGAACGAAGAGTAGTATTATAATGTAATTAGTTTTAAGGAGGAAAAATTATGGCTGAAAAGAATACATTAAAAGAAATGGTTAATGAAGCGACAATACAAGGAACATTATTAAATAACACTGTCGCTATTAGAACTGATAAAAACAATCGTAGATATTTATCAGGAGAACTTGAAATTATGACAGAAAACGATTGCACAGTTCCTGTTTCAGTATTTACTTATGAATTAAAAAATAGTGGAGAAAAAAATCCAATGTTTGAAAGATTATCTGCATATGTAGATTATCCATCAGCAAGAACAGTTGGTGTACAAAAAGCTCCAAAAATTGTGATAAGTAAAGCAAGAATTGAAAATAATAACTTCTATTCTGAAAGAGATAATAGAGTAGTTAACACTTGGAGAGTTAATGGGACTTTTGTAAGAACAGTAGCATCAGATGCTGCCCCTATTAACCAATTCCAAATCCAAGGTATTGTATCTTCAATTAAAGAAGTTGTCGATAAAGAAGGCGAAACTACTGGAGATTATGATATTAAATTATTAAATGTAGGATTTGGCGGAAGAGTTAATGAAATCACTTTAAGAATAGATGACAAAAAAGCTGCTGACTATATCAACGCAAATTACGAAGTTGGTAATTTAGTTACTCTATACGGAGAAATTTTCTATGAACAAAAAGAAAGAGTAGTTCAAGAAGATACTGGATTTGGAGAACCAATTAAAACAACTTATACTAATACAACAAGATTATTAAGAGTTACAGCAGGTAAAGAGGCTAAAGATGGCGAAGAAGCTGGATATAAATTAAAAGATTTACAAACAGCAGTCGCACAACAAAATAATAATATAACTGAAAAATATAATGCAAGAGCTCAAGCTACAGCAACAACAAGCAAAGTGAGCGGCGCAGACTTATTATTCTAGGAGGAAACTTAAATGGCATTAGATTTATTAAAAGTAGAACCACATAAAGTAAAAGCGGGAGTTCAAGGTAAAATGTTTATGTTTTATGGTGGAGCTAAAGTTGGTAAAACAACAGTAGCCTGCCAATTTGATAAACCCCTACTTTTAGCATTTGAAAGTGGATATAATTTAATTGACGGAATACATGCAGTTCCTATCTCTTCATGGTTAGATTTAAAAAATTATGTTAAACAATTAAAGAAACCAGAAGTTAGGGAAATGTATAATACAATCATTTTAGATACAGTAGATATCATGTGGGGCTTAACTGAAAAATTCGTTAAAGTTCAAGCAGATGTTGAAGACTTAACTGATATGGCCTTTGGTAAAGGGTATAGAAAAGTAAGAGATGAATTCCAAGATGTAATCAACGGATTAGGACAAATGGGTTATACTTTAATCTTCATTTCTCACGCAGAGAAAAAAGATTATACCGATGTATTAGGTGTAACTCATAGTGGTATTACTCCAACATTAGATAAAAGACCAAAAGAAATCATCACTGGTTTAGTTGATGTTATGGCATTTATCAATGAAGAAAGCGATGGAAATGGTGGAAACAAATCAGTAGCATATTTCCGTGGTGGAACTTATGGAGAAAATACAAAAGTAGAAATTGAAGCAGGTAGCCGTTATGGTGAAGGTTTACCAATTAAAATAGATTGGTCTTATGATAATTTAATTAAAGCAGTTCAAGGTGCTGATGAAGCAATGGTTGCTTCTGGAGTAGAAATTTCTGCTAAAAATAAAACTATCTTAGAAGAAAAACAAGAAGCTGACTCAAAGAAAACTAAGAGAACTTTCTCTGAAGTATATTCAGATGTAACAGCTACACTAGAAATAATTAAAACTAAAATTGTTGCAGGAGATAATGAATTACAAGGTAAAGTTACCGGAATTGTAGAAAGTTATTTAGGAGCTGGTAAGAAAATTACTGAAGCTACCCCTGCTCAACAGGATTTAGTTGAAGCTGCACTTAAAGAATTAAAGGAATTAGCATAATATGGCTCATAAGGTTAAATGTAAATACTGTGGCTTAACATTTGACCGAGATGTAGAGGAGTGTGTAAAAATCAATACGAGATATGCACACTCCGAATGCTATGCAAAAGGGCAACAGGCTGCAGCATTAGAAGAAGAAAAGTATAGAAAAATAACAGACCTTATTGTCACTCTAGATAAAGGAGAAATCGATTGGGCTCGAGTTGGGTCTCAAATAAAAAGGTTTCTTAATAATGGAATGACTTATGATGGTATATATTATACACTTTATTACTTTCATATTATAAAAAAGAATAAGTATAAAAGTGTTGGTATAGTTCCTTATGTTTATGATGAGGCAAAAAGATATTACGAACGAGAAGGTAATATATATGGTCAAGCGATGGAAGTTAAGACCAAAGGAATAAAAACGGAAACCAAAAAAGATATAGTGGTAATCGAACCATTAAAGAAAGATAAAAAATTGATAAGTTTTGATTACGACTAGAAAGGAGGATAGTGGTCATGTATAATACACACGCAATAGAAAAAGTATTGGCTGGCCTTTGCCAGGATAATGATTTAATTGTATCCGGTAATTATCCTTTACGATTAGAAGATTTTAGTGAAAGTAAATATAAGGCTATTTATATGGCTTTATATAATTTATATACATTGGGAAATAGTCATATTGATATACACGATATAGAAGGTTATTTTAAAGAACAAAAAGAGCTGTATCAAAAATTCGTAGCCGATGGTGGCATGGATATGTTATATCAAATATATTATGATGAAACCCCTTTAAACTTTGAATACAATTATAGTTTAGTTAAGAAACATAGTTTATTAAATGACTTAAATAAAGCGGGGATAGACACAACTGACTTATATGATAAATCTCTACCCCCAGATAAGTTTGAAAAACAAATGGCTTTATTTAATGCGATGGATGTTGAAGATATCTTCAAGTTTTATGAAGGTAAGATTAGTAATGTCCAAAGTAAATATGAAACCTTTTTAGAAAAAACTTGTATAACAGTAGCTGACGGCTTAGAAGAGCTGTATAAACAATTAGCTACAGCACCTGAAGTGGGATTACCATTAGAGGGAGATATTTATAATACAGTTGCAAGAGGAGCACGACTTAAAAAGTTGTATATAGACTCAGCCTCTACTGGAGGTGGTAAGTCTAGACGAATGGTTGGTAATGCTTGCAAACTAGCTTTCCCTTTAAGATATGACACAAAGAAAAAGGAATGGGTAAATACAGGAATTGAAAATAAAGTTTTATATATTACAACTGAGTTGGAACACGCAGAAGTTCAAACGATGGTAATAGCTTATGTTTCCGGCGTAGATGAAGATAAGATATTAAATCATAGATATAAAGATGATGAGCAAGAAAGAGTAGAGTTAGCAATAAAATATATTGAAAATTATGATAACCTTATTATAGAATTCTTGCCAAATCCTAGTTTTGCATCAATACAAACGATTATAAGAAAACATTGCTTACAAGATGATGTTAAGTTTGTTTTTTATGATTATATACATATATCAACAGGTTTAACTCAAGGTAGAGATAAACAAACGAGAGATGATATTATCTTAATGTTATTATCAGATACTTTGAAGAATTTAGCAAATGAATTGAATATACATATATCATCTGCAACACAATTAAATGGAACCGGTGATGATGGAGAGGCAAGAAACGAAAGTTTAATTCGTGGTGCTCGTTCTATTATAGATAAAGCCGATGTTGCAGGAATAACATTACGATTAACTCAAGCAGAAGAAGAGTTGGGAAGTCAGCTAGCATTTAAGCTAGGAGTACCTACTCCGAATTTTATCACTGATATATATAAAAACCGTCGTGGTAAATGGACAAATATTCGTATATGGAGATATGTAGATTTAGGAACTTGTCGTGTAGTAGATTGTTTTATTACTAATAGGAAAAATGAAGTTCTAGATTTTAGCACAATGCAAATTCAAGTGCAACAAGCACCAAAGACCGGATTTGTAGTTGACACTAGACCAAGTGAATAATATGGATGCAGGAAAATGGTTAATTAACAAACTAAATACTTCCGACATCTTGAGATTGATGGAAAAATTAGGAGTCCCCGAAACAGAAGTAAGATATGGAAATAATGCTCTTATATTTCCAACCGTATGTCATAATGAACTTATCGGGCAAGGGTCTCATAAATTATATTATTATGAGGATAGTAAAAGATTTTATTGTTATACACATTGCCATGCTATGTCCGTATACGAGTTTATTATAAATGTATACGCAGCCCGCAATATGAAGATTACTTATTCTGGTGCATATACACTTTTAGACAGTATAGTAGCAGATAGGCTTAAACACGGGTTTGCAATTATACAAGAACCAACAGAAGTATCTAGTGGGCAATTTAAAGAAAATTGGGAAGACGAGTTAACGGTATACAACGAGCATGTTTTGGAATGTTTTACTCAACAACCCAAATATCTTGCACCGTGGATTGAAGAAGGCATAGATTATGATGTTTTAATAAAATATGGTGTTAGGTTTGATATGGTAAGAAACCGTATAATGTTCCCAGTAATAGACCACCTTGGTAGATTGGTGGGAATAAAAGTGCGTAACTTTAATAAAGAAGATTTAGACGAGCACAGAAAATATATGCCCCTTTGGTTAAATAAGGAATTATATTCTTATCCAAAGATGATGGTGTTATATGGTTTCTATCAAAATAAAAGCACAATTAAAAGAGCAAAAGAGTGTATCGTTTTTGAGGCTGAAAAATCAGTAATGCTTTTTGACTCCTACTTTACTAATAATAAATCAGTAAGTATGGGTGGAAGTTCATTTAGCCAATACCACGCTCAGATTTTAAAAAACATTGGGGTTCAAAAAATTATATTAGCAATGGACAACGATTGGTCTGACGATGGCAATAAAATGTATGGGCTTGAAAAAGCAATCAAAGAAGGTCGTAAGATACAAGAAATGGGTTTTGATGTAGATATTATTTATGATTGGAACCAAGAATATTTAGGGGACAAAGACGCACCAGTAGATAAAGGGCGTCAAGTATATTCAAAGTTATATAGAGAAAGAAAAAATATATCGGAGTTTGGAGCACAAGATAATGTGAAGGAGGAAACGGTAAATGAAATACCAGTTGAAGTCCAAGAATTATAATGAACAACCCTCCGAACTAGTGCTAGATAATTTATTAAGAGATAGAGGGATAGAAGACCCTGCTAAATGGCTGCATCCTTCTAAAGATTATGAGTACTCCCCTTTCTTAATGCACGACATGAAGAAAGCTGTGGATATAATACACGAGACCTTAAAAAAACAAGAAGCAAATATTTTAGTTGTTGTCGATAGTGATACAGACGGTTATACATCTGGAGCTATAATATTTACTTTATTAGGTCAAATATGTTTTAGACATAATATAGATTATGTATTACATCCTGGTAAGGAGCACGGTATAGATTTAAAAGACATACCGGATGATACGGACCTATTGATAGTACCAGATGCCGGTACTTCACAAAGAGAAGAGCATATGAAATTGCTCGAAAAAGGCATTAAGATTATAATTGCAGACCACCATACAATTCCAGATGATTTAGATTATGGAGATTATCAAAATGATATTGCAATTATAAATAGTCATATAGATTATCCTAATCCTGATTTATCGGGAGCTGGAGTAGCATTAAAATTAGTTCAAGGCTATTGTGCAACTTATGGTCTACAATATCCTATGAGATTATATGGACTTGCTGCTTGTGGGATAGTAGCGGATGTAATGGATATGACTTCATTAGAAAACAAATATATTGTAGACAAAGGATTGCAATATATAAATGAGCATGCGTTCTTAGGAGCTATGATAAAAAAAGCTCATTATAATGTGGAAGAACCAGAACCATCTTTAAAAGATATAGGTTGGGTTATCGGTCCTAATATTAACTCTATTATTAGGTTAGGGACAATGCCACAAAAACACGCAGTATTCCAAGCCCTAGTCAATCCAACAAAAATGGTATTAAGCACTAAAAAGGGCGAAGAAGAAACTGAAGTTCAATTATTTGAAGAAGCATTAAGATTATGCGAGAACGCAAAGAAAAGACAAACCACAGCGGTTAATAGTTCTATGAAGATTATAGAACAAGAAGTAGACTGTGAAGACCATAGTGCAATTATATATGTTGATGAAAACCAAGAATTAACTTTTGAATTATCAGGTTTAATTGCCAATAAATTATTAAGTAAATATAATAAACCAACAATTCTTTTAAGGAATTACACTACCGATAAAATTAAAGAATATAGGGGTAGTATAAGAAGTAAACCTGTTGAAGGTATGCCTAGTTTTAAAGATGCTTTAGAAGGCATTACTGGAGTAGACTTTGTTGCAGGACACGATAATGCGGCTGGTATTGGTATTAACCAAGAAGCACTTGTTGAGTTTAAGCAACATCTATATTCAATACTAGACGAACTAGACTTTAATAGTAATTTATATCTTGTTGATTTAATAGCAGATTATGATAAAGTTAATATAGAGAACGCTCGTATTATGGGAAGAGATGATATTTGGGGACATGGCGTAGATAAACCTCAAGTAGTTATCAATAATGCCCCAATAGATAAATATGAGTTAATGGGAAAATCACTAGAGCATTTAAAAATTGATTGTGGTAAATATGACATAGTATTATTTAATGTTCCAGAATTAACAGAGAAGTTGCAAAATGGTGAAAAGTATGATATAAATATAATCGGTGAATTTGATATAGATAAGTCTTATAATATTGGGCGACTACAATGTATAGCAAATGATTATGAATTATCAGAGTTCACCCCAAGGAATCCTATGTTGGACCTTGTATTTTAATAGGAGGAATTTAGCTTATGCAAAATCTTAGAAATTGGTTTCTTTCACTTTTACTAAAAAAAGATAATTTAGTAGCAGTCCCTATTAGTTGGCAAAGAGAATATGCCCAATTATGCGGATACAAAATTCAAGTGGAAGAAGATATGGGTGTTTTAGTTCAAGCATATAATGATTTACTAAAAGATTTCTATGCCCATTTAACAATAGCGGAATTGAAACAAGAAATAAAAGAGAGCGAAATTCAAATTAAATCTACAGCTTCCAAAGAAGAAATGGCAGCTGCATTGTATGAAAAGTTCGAGATGAAACGAGTAGTCGCTTAGTTTTCTCTCGGACTTTTTTCTTTAACAAAAGACTTGTAAAATAAAGCGAATTATGATATAATTATTATATAAAAAGATTATAAGGAGGAATATAAGATGGCGAACCAAAAGAAGTTTTATCGTCCCGGTACTTTTGAAGAAAAAGGGACAAAGATTAGTTTAAAAACTCGCCCAGTCGTTAATGGTGTTCTATTTGATATGAACGACCCAATATCTTCATTTCATAGATACTTAGCTACTATAAAATGTGTGATTAACGATTATGAGCGTATGAAACAAATACCTGGGTTAGTTGAATCATTACCCGGCTTAACAAATATTTCAAGCACTCAAATCGGATATGCAAAATTGCTTATAGACTATTTAGCACAAAGTCCAATAGAAATACTATTAAAACCTCAAGAAATAAATCAAGAAATATTAGCAACAATGGAGGTTCTAGCGAATGAGACACACGAGTAATTTGGAAGAAGCGTATAATGCAGTTACCGACAGTAATGTGTCGGTTACCGATTTATACATATATAGTCTAATAATTGGAGATGAAAGGTCATTTAACTTAAATGACAAAGACATCGAGGAGTTAATCAGTAAGGTTCTTAACTCAAGCTACCGAAGTAATGAACCGCTAGTAGATATCGTCGACAGATTACTAGACGGTGATTATGACTATGAAGGCGACGAGGAATATGATGATTTATGGAATTAACTATTAAGAACATAGGAATAGAAGACTATGTTCATCACCAGCCTCTTTATTCAAAGAATGTAAGGGGTAATTTTGAATTTTTTGTAGAACCGCATATTCTTGAAAAAGGCAAGACGGTTCAAATCAATTTTTTTAGAAACGAGCAGGATATTAAAAACCTAATGGAAGATTGGAAAGACTCGGGAGACTTAAAAGAAAGTAAAGCCCACATATCAGGAGAATACGGGACGCTTCGCTTATATATCAATGAAGAAAATATTATGATAAATAATACTGGACAGGTGGATATAAAAGTGATAGAATATAATTACAGTCCTAAAAGAGCAACTAAAATAGAAAAAGGTAAAGTTGCAATTATGATAGAAATAGAATTTGGGGCCGAAACTGATAATGTAAAAATCAAGTCTGATTTAAAAAGATTGATTGAGGAGGAAAAAGTATGAAAGAAAAGTTAAGAGAAAATTTTAACATCTTAAGAAATTTCTTAATGAACATCAAATCTGTTGAATTAAATCCTTATTCTAAAGGGATAGACACTGTTAAGTTTATTGATGATATAAGCAGATTTGTAGATGATTTAGAAAAAATCTTAGACGAAGATGCCGCAGCAGAAATCTTAGCAGAAAAACCTGAAGAAAAAACAACAGAAGAAGCTGTAGCTGAAGAAAGCGAAAAAGCTGAATAAGCTAGCATATAACGATAAAAAGGTCTAAATAATATAAATATATTATAAAATAAAAAAATAAGCGGAAATCGGTATTTTAAATAGTAAAATGAGCCGATTATAATTTTTAAAAATTATAAAAATTAAAATATCATTAGGAGGGCAGATATAATGGAAAAGACTTACTTCGGAATGCACAATCACACAGAGTATAGTAATGCTCGATTATTAGATGCTATTAACAAAGTTGAAGATTTAATAGAATATGCTCATGATATAGGTTTATCTGGAATTGCAATAACAGACCATGAAACCTTATCTGCCCACATTAGGGCATTAAAGTTTTATAAGGGGAAATGTGAAAAAGACCCTGAATGGAAAAACTTTAAGTTAGCTTTAGGTAATGAAATATATTTATGTAGGAATGATATGAATGGGGATAACTTTGTCCCAAGAGTGGACAGGTTTCCTCACTTTATCCTTATCGCAAAAGACCCCGAAGGACACAAACAATTGAGGGAGTTATCTACTCGTGCTTGGTCCCATAGTTTTAATTGGTTTATGACAAGGGTACCAACATATTATAAAGATATAGAAGAAGTAATAGGGAAAAATCCAGGGCATATAATTGCCTCAAGTGCTTGTATCGGTAGCCAACTTGGAATAGATTTACAAGAAGGCAATTTAGAAGATGCAGATAAATTCATAAAATGGTGCAGGGATATATTTGGAGAAGATTATTATTTAGAAATCCAACCCGCCCGTTATGAAGAACAAATAACTTATAACAAATGGTTAATTCAAAAAGGAGAAGAGCTTGGTATTAAAGTTGTAGTTACAACAGATGCGCATTATCTTAATAAAGATTTGAGAGAAGTTCATTCAGCCTTTTTAAATAGTAAAGAAGGAGATAGGGAAACTGCCGACTTTTATCAGTATACCTATGTTATGGCTCCTGAAGAGGTAAAAGAATTAACCGAAGATTATATTAGCAAAGATAAAATATATGAAATCTTTGACAACACAATAGAAGTTCAAAATAAAATAGAAGACTATGATTTAGCTATGCCTCAAATAGTTCCAAAGATTATTGACGATAGAGACAAAGTAGATTGGAAATCATGGTTAGCTAGAGTTAAAATACAAGATAAATATGAATATCTAAATAAATATTTAACTTCTGATTATGAAGACGACAGATATTTCTTATACTTAGCTCTTCATAGGTTATTAGAGTTAAATTTAACTCCTGAAGATAAAGAGAAATATTTAGATAGACTTGAAGGAGAAGCAGCCGAGCTATGGCTGGTATCCGAGCAAATCAAACAACCTTTAAGCGCATACTTATTAACGGTTCGTAATATTGTCCACTTAATATGGTATGACACAAACTCAATAGTAGGAGTATCTCGTGGTTCAGCGGGAAGTTTATTATTTAACTATTTAATAGGCGTAATAGATATGAACCCTTTAACTTGTGGGCTATTCCTAGACTATCGTAGATTTGTTCATAGAGAAAAACCAGAGTTATCAGATATAGATGTTGACTCAGAAGGTTGTCGTAGAAACTTAATTATTAAAACATTAGACGATGTTATGCGAAGTCAAAATGGTCGTTCATTAAATGTTGCCACTTTCGGTACTTTAGGTGCTCGTTCTGCTATTTTAACAGTAGCAAGAGGAATGGGTATAGATAATGATGAAGCACAATACATGGCCTCTATGATTGGTCAAGAAAGAGGTTTCTCATATTCAATAAAAGATTGTGTATATGGTAATGAAGAAAAAGGTCGTAGACCTGTTAAAGAGTTAATTGATGAGATGAACAAATATCCCAACTTCTTAGAGGCTTGTCTTGCATTAGAAGGATTGGTTTGCCAAGTAGGAATACACGCGTCTGGTGTATGTTTATATAATACTGATATATGGGATTATTCTTGCAGTATGAAAGCACCAAACGGAATGGAAATAACTCAATGGGATTTACATGATGCAGAATATGCAGGTTCATTAAAGTTTGATTTATTATCGGTTGAAGCTGCGGATAAGATACATAATTGTATTGACCTTTTAGTTGCAGATGGTTTAATGGAATGGCAAGGAGATTTGCGTTCAACTTATTTAAAATATCTACATCCAAATGTTCTGGAATATACTGATAGTCATATGTGGGATTTAATTGCCAAAAATAAGATTATTGACTTATTCCAAATGGACACAACTGTTGCTAAACAATCTTTAAAAGCAATTAAACCTACAAGTGTTCCAGAACTTGCTGCGGTTAACTCTCTAATGAGACTAATGCCAGATAAAGGTGAAGCGACACCTGTAGAAGAATATGTAGAATATAAAAAGAACCCCGACAAGTTAAGACAAGAAATAGAAAGTTTAGAGGGTTCAGAAGAGCAAAAGAAAATCTTATTAGATTTCTTACAAGAATATAACGGAGTACCATCAAGTCAAGAGTCTGTTATGTATTTATCAATGATACCAGAATTGACAGACTTTACATTTGGTATGGCTAATAAATTAAGAAAATTGATTTCTAAAAAGCAAATGGATAAGATTAACGAGTTTAGAGAAATCTTCTTTGCTAGAGGAGCTGAGAAAGGCGTTAGTAAAGACATCTTATCTTTTGAATGGGATAAACAGATTAAGCGTCAGTTAGGATATTCATTTAGTGATATCCATACCATTGCTTATTCTCTAATTGCTCTTCAAGAAATGAATTTGAATTTGTTATATCCATATATTTATTGGGCAACTGCATGTTTAACTGTCAACTCAGGAGCTGCAGCTGAAGAGGGTGGTACAACAAACTATGGTAAAGTTAGTTCCGCTATAGGTAGGATTAAAAATGAGGGCATAGATGTTGAACTACCAGATATCAATAAAGCAAGATTGAGTTTCTCTCCAAACAGAGAAGATAACACAATCTTATATGGTTTAAAAGGTTTGTCAGGAGTTGGCAATGATTTAATTACCAAAATTATTGATAATAGACCTTATACATCATTTGAAGATTTTATGGCAAAAATAGAACCAACTAGGTCAGAAGCTATTGCTTTGATTAAGGCGGGATGCTTTGACAAAATGACAAACGGAAGAAAAGAACTATTATATGATTATATAGATAAACTTGTAGATAGAAAAAGTAAAATTACATTGGCTAATATGAATGGTTTAATTAACTATAAAGTTTTACCTAAAACACAAAGTAAATATGTTTATCTATTTAACTTTAACAAGTATTTAAAATTAAGTAAGAAAGAGGATAGATATTATCTTGATGATAGAGCTTACCAATACTTCTCTAAGAATTTTGATACAGACATTTTAGAAAATGAAAAAGGTAAAACTTATATCCGTGTGAATGTTTGGGAAAAATTATATAAAGACGGTATGGAAGGTATTAAAGAGTATTTCTCTAAAAATCAAGATAAACTTATAGATAAATTACATGAAGCTGAAGTTCAAGAACAATGGGCCGATGTTGGATTAGATACATTAGCAGATTGGGAAATGGATACTTTAGGTTTCTATTATCACGAGCATCCATTAAAGGGAGCTTTCCACCCAGAATTTAAGTTTAAGAACTTCTTTGATTTACCTGAAACACCAGTGCCTTCAAAGATTAACGAATATAAAGGACGCAAGATTCCAGTATTTGATATCGAGCATATTATAGGTACGGTTTTAGATAAGAACGCTTATAAGCATACAGTTGTATTATTAACACCAGATGGAGTTGTTAATGTGAAATGTATGGCTGAACAATTTAGTAAATATGACAAACAAATCTCTCAATTAAATAAAGAGACTGGCAAAAAACAAGTCATAGAAAAATCTTGGTTCAAGAGAGGAACTAAATTGATAGTAAGCGGGTATAGAAGGGGCGACACATTCGTAGTGCGTAGTAAACAAAGTGATAACATATACCCATTCTACCATATTTTAGGAATGGGAGATACGGGGCTATTAGAAATAAGTAGGTATAGAGCTGATGATTAGTATCGGACTATTAGACTACGATGTTTTATCTCAAAGATATTACAAAGCCCCCAACTATGATTTGGGCGTAATATACGCCTATTACAAAAACGACAGAGAAGTTAACATACGCCTCATGTCGTCGTATAATAAAAGCAATATTGAACAATATGATAAAATCTATGTGTTCAAGAGGTCAAAGTTATTACCTCATCCTTCTACTGTGATAGAGGATTATTATAAATATCCAATAGAAGAGTATGGTGATGGGTTTATTGATAAACCTCTGCGCCCTCTTTTAATGGAAACTCGTTTCACTAGACCAGACTTCTCCTGCTATAATAATATGATATTATATTCTAGAGACCATATCTATAGCAGATTGAGCTGGAAAATAGATAAACGAGCAAAAGGCGGCAAATATCAACCAATTCGATTATACGAAAAATTTGATGGGGAAATGCTCCGTAGAGATATTCCTAATCAAAAAAATATTTGCATATATGACAACCCCGCAGATATATTGAACAACAAAGAAATGTGGGATTTATACAACGATTTACTGGACTCTGGGCATAAAATTCTGTTCGCGCAGCCGTTAGATATTAGTCTGTTAAACGATACTAATATATTAGAGCGAGTAGTTTATGATAAACGATATGCTTCTATTATGAAGGATTTGATGGCCAGCGATTTATATGTTAATGTTGAGTGGCTTATAAGCCAAGTTATTAGAGAAGAGATTAAATCCCAGGTACACATCAAAGTAAATATCCCCCCAGGGTTGGACGCCGCAAAAGTCTTACGAACTTTATTATTGATGGGCTATTGGAATGCCAAAACAAACCGTAAGGTAAGACTAATCCCTTCGTGGGGAAGAGAATATTATAAAACAAACGAACTTGTTCTCTGCGCCTTTAATTATCTATTAAAGAAGCCGCACTTGATGTCCTATTATGAGTATGTCTTCAATATTGCCTATTTGGCACAGGGCGTACCCAAAACTATTATCCATACTAGAGAAGAACAGTATGAGTATATATGTTCACATTATGCTCCACCTCGTTTGTTAATAAAGCTGGAAGAATGGATAGATAAGAATCCCGATTGTAAAGAATATGTATTTATAGGAGGTAGTTCACACTATGAAGAACAAAGAAGGAAATACTTTAACATTAGAGGAAGCTAAATCTCGCCTAGCCGAGTTACTAGTGAAACTTGCTCAAAATGCTATATATCATAATGATATTATAGAAGAAGTAAAACAAATAGAAAAGTATATTAAGTCCCTAGAAGAAGAAAAAGATGAACAGTAAGCAAGAAGCGTTAGTACGCCTTGCCCAAGAGAACGGAGTAACTATTCTTAACGCAGAGGAATATAAAAATAGAGATAGCATTATAAAATGTAAATGTAACGCCTTAGGACACATCTTTGAAGACACCGTTACAGATATGATGCGAAGCAATTTCCAATGCTTTGAGTGTTTCAAATATGACGCTCAGCACGTTAAGGATAGAACTCCGTATTTTTTGGCGCTGGATGCTGCCAGCTACACAACAGGAATGTCAATTTTTAATAGGGACGGACAATTATTAGGACACAAAGCTTTTGTAATAGAAAAGAAAAAAGACTTTTTTACTAGAGTCAAAGAATTAAGGGACGAAATTGTCAGAATAGTAAAGCAGGATAATATAAAGTGCGTAATATTGGAAGACATACAATATCAACAAAATCCTTTACTATTCAAAAAATTGGCTATGTTACAAGGAGTAATTCGCAATACAGTCATCAACGACTTGGACATCTGCCTAATATCAGCCCTTCCAACGGAATGGAGAGCATATAGTCATATAGAAGGCAACAAAAGAACTGAACAAAAAACTGCTGCCATATATAAGGCTAAGTTAATATTTGATGAAGATATTAGTGAGGATGAAAGCGAAAGTATATTCCTAGGTTATTACGGGATTTATGTGTATAACCAACAACAACAGCAGGAGGAAGATTAAATCTACCTTAACATAATTTAACTAACTAGGAGGATTTAAAATGAAAACAATTATAAAAAGAGATGGACGTTTAGTTCCATTTAACAGAGAGAAAATTGTAGCAGCTATTTTAAAGGCTTTTGGAGCTGTGAGCGCGGTAGACGAATATGCCGAAACAAAAGCAGAAAACATTGCATCTTATATTGAAGATAAAGTCAATGAAAGAGACACATCTTATTCAGTAGAAGAAATTCAAGACCTAGTAGAACAAGGGTTAATGAGTTTAAAACATAAAGATGTTGCCAAAGCCTATATATTATATAGAGAAGAGCGTAACAAAGTGCGCCAAGGTAAAACTGCTCTTATGAAACTTATAGGTAAGAAAATAGATGCGTCCGATGTGCAAAACCAAAATGCGAATATGGATGAGCATTCTTTCGGAGGTCGTATGGGCGAAGCTCGTAACGAGCTGATGAAGGACTATGCACTTAATTATATTATCAGCAAAAAGGTTAGAGAAAACCATATTAACAATGAAATCTATATTCACGATTTAGATAGTTATGCCGTTGGAGAACACAATTGCTTAACAATTCCTTTTGATGATTTATTAGCTAACGGATTTAATACTCGTCAAACAGATGTTAGACCAGCACGCTCAATCAATACGGCGTTCCAATTAGTTGCTGTAATATTCCAATTACAAAGTTTGCAACAATTTGGAGGAGTTAGTGCTTCACACTTAGATTGGACTATGGTTCCTTATGTAAGATTATCATTCTTTAAACATTATAAAGATGGTATGAATTACATAGAAGAAATGGAACTATCAGAAGATTATGAAGAAACAATGTCTATAGATGACGAGAAGTATAAAAAATATCCAAGAGTTTATAAATATGCCATGGATAAAACAGAAAGAGAATTGATGCAAGCCGTTCAAGGTATGTATCATAATTTAAACACTTTACAAAGCCGCTCTGGTAACCAATTACCTTTTACAAGTATTAACTATGGAACTTGTACTTTACCAGAAGGTAGAATGGTAACTAAAGCGATATTAGAAGGTTCTATTGAAGGAGTAGGTAAGGTTAGAAAAACTCCTATATTCCCTTGCGGTATTTTCCAATGTATGAAAGGTGTTAACCGTAAAGAAGGAGAACCTAATTATGATTTATTTAAACTAGCACTTCGTAGCACTGCACAAAGATTATATCCTAATTATGTAAATGTGGATTGGTCAGTAAATGCAGGTTACGATAAAAACGACCCTAAGACTTATGTATCAACAATGGGTTGTAGAACTTATAACGGTTCTGATATAAATGCTGACCCAGGAGTTAACCCACAAACAAAAGATGGTCGTGGAAATATAGCTCCTACAACAATTATTATGCCAACTTTAGCAATGGAGGCTAAGAAAGAATATGAATATAGACAAGAAAAAGGCGTCTTAACAGAAGGCACAACTCTTATCAGTATTTTTATGCAATTATTAGACCAAAAAATCCACGAAGCTAGAGATGGTTTAGTAGAAAGATACAAACATATTATTAGCCAAGACCCAGGCTCAGCAAAATTTATGTATGAGAATGGTTTAATGCTTGGATACGATGGCAAGACAGTAGAAAGTGCTATGAAACACGGAACACTTGTTATTGGTCAACTAGGGTTAGCAGAAACATTACAAATCTTAATCGGTAAAGACCATACAACTGAAGAAGGTATGAACTTAGCAAAACAAATAGAACAATTATTCAAAGACAGATGCGCTCAGTTCAAAAAAGAATTACACCTAAATATAGGAGTATATTATACGCCTGCAGAAAATTTATGTTACACAGCGATGAAAAAGTTTAAACAAAAATATGGCGTAATACCTAATGTAAGCGACAGAGATTATTTCACCAATTCAATTCATGTTCCAGTTTGGAAAAAGGTTAGTCCTTTTGAAAAAATTGATATTGAAAGCCAATTAACTGGTTACAGTAACGCTGGATGTATTACTTATGTTGAATTGGATAGCGGAGCAAAAAATAATCTAGAAGCGTTAGAAACAATAGTAAATTATGCTATGGATAAAGATATCCCTTATTTTGCTATCAATGTTCCTAATGACACTTGTTTAGATTGCGGTTACACAGATGAATTCAATGATGAGTGCCCAATGTGCGGTAGTCATAATATTCAACAACTAAGAAGAGTTACTGGATATTTAACAGGTGATTATAAAACAGCATTTAACTATGGTAAACAAAAAGAAACCGAGGATAGATTTAAACACAGCGGTCTTCTTAAGGACTGGAAATAATGAGATACGCTGGTTTAATAAAGGATGACGTAAATAATGGATTAGGAGTTGGTCTTACATTATTTACACAAGGTTGTCCACATCATTGTAAAGGTTGTCAAAATCCAGAGACCTGGAGTTTTAACGGGGGTAAAGAATACACCGAAGAAGTTTACAATGAAATAATAGATTATTTTACGAACAACTCCTATGCTACCAGACTTACATTGTCTGGTGGCGACCCACTATATTCTCCTCAAATCATTTTACCATTATGTCAAAAGGTAAAAGAGATAAGACCAGATATTAGAATATGGGCTTACACTGGTCATGTTTTTGAGGAGGTAAAAGATAAGCCCGAAATGAAATATATAGATGTTTTAGTAGACGGCCCATTTATTTTAGAACAACGCGATATCACATTACCATTTAGAGGTTCTACTAATCAACGAATTATTGATGTGCAACGTAGTTTGCGTGAAGGAGGAACAAGACTTTATGGATAACAACAACTTAATCAATATTTTAAAGATAGTGTTCCCTGCGTTAATGGTTACTGGAGCAACTGGTAGTTTAATAGTTAATCTAATAGCCAATAAACAGGATTGGCCAGTATCTCTACAATGGTTAGGGGCTGCTCTTTTATATACGGCTTTATTATTTAGAAATAAATAGTAGCCAGGAGGCCTGTCGGTATGAATAAAGAAGATAGAATAAAAAGAAAACAATTATGTGATAAAATATATTATATGGCAAAGAAGAAAAAACCTTTCAGTAAAATCTGCGAGGACCTGGGTCTACAAGACTACGAAGTAGCGGGGTTAATAACTTTAATGAATAATGAAGGGTATAATATAGAATATATCAATGGAGAAGTTGTAGTATCAAAAGCACCACAAAAACACCAAGATGTATATCAAATACCATATGATTTAGAACACCTAAAACTATTACTTATAAGCGATACGCATTTAGCCAGTAAATATGACCGCTTGGATATATTAAGATACTTATATGACAAAGCACAAGACAAAGGAGTAAAACATATTTTACATTCTGGAGATTTTACAGATGGTCGTTCAAATAGACCTGAACATATTTATGAACTAAGAGAACCGTCCTATGAAGGACAAGTAGACTATTGCGTAGAAAATTATCCTAAATTTGATGGACACACTTATGTTATACAAGGCAATCATGACGATTGGTGGTATAAGAGTAATGGTAGTGAAATTGTTAAATCAATTGCCGACAAAAGAGATGATATAGTTTACTTAGGACCTGATGTTGCAGACCTTAAAATAGGTAAACTAAAAATCAGATTATTTCATGGTTCCGGTGGGGGAGCCTATGCTAAGTCTTATAAATTACAAAAATATTTAGACGCAATACCTATGGAAGAAAGACCAGATATTTTACAAACAGGGCATATACATCAAAGTTTCTACATGAAACAAGATAACACACATTGTTTCCAAACAAGTTGTCTTGAGGACCAAACACCCTATACCAGAGGAAAAGGGTTGGCTAATGACAAATCTGTATGGTGGGTGGATGCCTACTTTGATGGCCGAGGAAATATTTATGGTATAACCCCTGAACTAGAAACTTTTGGAGATAAAAAACTATCATTGAGAAAGAGAAAGTAAACAAATAAAAAGTTGACTTTCTCTCCCTTTTTTTGATATAATATAAATAAAAGAAAGGAGTATTTATATGTCTAAGTTTAAAGACCAATGTGAAGAATGCAAAACTTGGGCTATATGCCATGGCTATGAAGGCAAGGTATTATGCGAGGAGTGCATTAAAAAACACGAGGAGGAAAAGAAAAATGGAAATCAAAGTGAAGAAACTGTTCAGTGATGCAGAGGTACCAACTTATGGTAGCGCTTTATCTGCAGGTATGGATTTATATGCTCATCTAGGAGATAATGAAGCATTAGCTATTCTACCTCACGAAACAGCAAAAGTAGGAACTGGTATTGCAGTAGAACCGCCAGTAGGATATTTTGGTGCTGTATTTGCTCGTAGCGGTTTGGCAACTAAACAGGGCTTAAGACCCGCTAACTGCGTAGGAGTATGTGACTGGGATTATAGAGGCGAATATATAGTAGCCCTTCATAATGACAGCGAAGAAACTAGATATATCCAAAATGGGGATAGAATTGCTCAATTAGTATTCTTACCATATATTACTGGAGAAGTTGTCGTAGTTGACGATTTAAGCGATACAGAACGCGGAGACGGTGGGTTCGGTAGCACAGGTAAATAATATGAATATGCTACCTATTATAATGGCTTTAAATAATACAACTCATTTATTAACTCAACAACAAATGGCGATGAATAGGAATCATCCTGTTTCATCTCAATCTAAAAAAGAGGAAGATAAAGAGTATAAGCCAAAGCATGCCAAAGAAGAGAAAGAATATAAACCTAAGCATGCTAAAAAGGAAGAAGAATATCTTTCAATATAAGGAGTAATATGAGTAAACTTTATTTTAGATACGGGGCTATGAACAGCGGGAAAACAGCAGCGCTATTACAAGTGGCTCATAATTATGAAGAAAAAGGAATGAAAGTGGTTGTAATAAAATCTTCTATTGATACTAAAGGCGACAATAAAGTAACCAGTCGATTAGGTATCGAAAGAACGGTGGATGTAATGCTAGCACCAGACGAGGGAATTATGGAACATATGATTCCAGACAAACCAGATGCTATCATCGTTGATGAAGCACAATTCCTCACACCTGACCAAGTAGATGAACTTTATGCTATAACAAAAATATACGGCGTCCCTGTTTTAGCTTATGGGCTAAGATGCGATTTCCAAATGAATGGATTCCCAGGAGCCGCTAGACTATTAGAATTAGCAGATGATATAGAAGAATTAAAAACAATTTGCCGTTGCGGTCGTAAAGCAACACAGAATATCCGTCTAGTAGATGGGGAACCAACTTTTGAAGGCTCTCAAGTCGCTATAGATGGCACAGCAAATGTAACTTACGATAGCGTTTGTGGAGAATGCTATTTAAGACTAAGGAGACATCATGGATAAAGTAGAAGTAAAAATTACCGATTTTGATATAAATTGGAAAAAGATTAAATCTGCCTGCATGACAACTATCTCAAAAGAAGCAGGAGATAAAGAACCATCAGACGAATGGAAAAGAAGATTATTATTATGTGAACATAGTCCTATAAGACGAGGTAGCATTAGTTGGAAGTGGCCTGCTATCCCTTATGCTATTTCAACTCATTTCGCTAGACATCACGAAGGATGCGAAAAATTCGTAGGAACAGAAAGAGCGGATAGGACTGGTGTAGATAGAAGCACTCGTTCGCAAATGAACCCAGTTCCAATGGAAATGGATGCGAATATACAGGCTATTATAAATATTTCTTATAAAAGATTGTGCTCAAGCGCAGACCCAACTACTAGACAATATTGGAGAGCTGTGCTAGAAGCAATTCGAGAATATGACGAAAATATCTTTTGGGCATGTGTACCTCAATGTGTAAGATGTGGAGGATGTCCAGAATATACCAATTGCGGTTTCTATGATAATCTTATGAAAGACGAACCTGTAGAAACTCAAAGAGTATTAAAAAAGAGATATGATAAGTATAATGAATGGAGAGATAAAGCCTGGAATAGGTAAAAATCTCTCCTTTTTAATTTTAAAATTATTTAAAAGATAAAACACCTCATTTAAAGCGTTTTAATCAACCGTATTGCGCTGAAAATATATTTATAATATATTTATATTAAAAAGCCAAAATAACGCTTAAAATGACCTTAAAATGGTGTTTAAGGAGGAAAGCAATGAAATACTTAATAACTGGAAGCGGATACCTTGCAACACATTTAATAAGAGAATTATTAAAGTCAAACGAGGTTGAAAAAATAAAAGTATTTTCTAGAGCAGAAAAAGGCCAATGGGAATTAACTAAGAAGTTTAAAGATAAGCGTATTGAGTTAATCATTGGAGACGTTAGAGACGCTTTAGCAATAAACGATGCTATGAAAGATGTAGATTATTGTATTCATACCGGCGCTATAAAAAGAATTGAGGTAGCGGAAAAACAACCTATGGAAGCAATTAAAACTAATGTTATAGGTAGTATGAATGTAATCAATGCCTGTATAGCTAACGGTGTTAAAAAACTTATTCTTATTTCGACCGATAAAGCAACATCCGCCACAACTTGCTACGGTAGTACAAAATTCCTAATGGAATGTATGGGATACGCTAATGAAAGTGATACAGCAATTATTAGCACAAGATATGGTAATGTATTTGGTTCAACTGGAAGTGTTGTTCCTATCTTTGATAATTTAGTTAAACAAGGTGAACCATTAACTGTTCGCAACGGAGAAATGACTCGTTTCTTTATGCCAGTAGAAAAATGCGTTAATATTGTTATGGACGCTCTAGAGCATGGAGAGAATGGTGAATTATGGGTTTATGAAAGTAAATCTTGTTCTATAAAAGATTTAGCTGACGCATTTAGCGATAACCAAATCGTAACAGGGACTGAAAGTATAGAAAAAAATGATGAAGCACTTATTACAGTAAGTGAATTAAATCATAGTAAAAAATACAAAGATTATTTTGTTATCCGCAAAGATTACCAAAGTGATGTAAAATATACCAAACCTCTAACCAGCGATACTGCTCAAAGATTAACGCAAGATGAAATAAAACAAATGATAGAGGACTGGAGAAGTGCTAATGTATAGTGTTGTAATGATGTCATGCGACAAATATAAATGTTTAGCCCCTGCTTTTGATACGTGTATGGATAGATATTATCCTAACCACCCCTCAATCCATCATATCTTTGGAGAAGATATTTGGAGTAAAAGATTAAGAGAAGGGCTAGAATATATTATAGACGATTATGTTTTAGTAATGCTTGATGATATGCTAATAAGACAACCCGTTAATGAAGAGTTAATAGAGGATGCCTTAAGAGTATTAGAAAATAACCCAGATGTTGCGGTAGTTAATTTTGAAAAGAATTATAGAGAGGCTCTACCCTTCTCTGAAAATTGGTTAAAACAAAAAGATAATCAAATGTATCTTCATAGTTGCCAACCAAGTTTATGGAGAAGAGCTGCGCTAATAGATAATTTAAAAAGAGATGAAGATGCTTGGGCCTGGGAAATGACTTGGGTTAATAACAGTTGGACTTATTTAATCAACAAAGATGCCGATATCATAGACATTGGTAGGACAAATGATTTAAACTGGGGAGTTTCAAGAGGTCGTTTAACACCCGAATTTAAAAGATTTTTAGAATATGAAGATTTATATTCAGACGAGATAAAAGACTTCTTTAGACCAGTTAAATTAAGTCTTATAACACCTTATTATAAAACTTTAAAAGAAACGAAAGAATTAGCCAAAGTTTTGGAACCTCAACTAACAGAAGAAGTTGAATGGATAATTATAGATGACGGGTGCAACGAAACTGAATTAGACAATCTTCCTGCTAAGATTATTCATTTAGAAACTAATAGCGGCGGAGCAAGTATCCCCCGTAATGTTGGTTTAGATAATGCAGAAGGATTATACATAGGTTTCATAGATAGTGATGACTCTGTTTCTAAAAATTATATAGAAAAATTATTAAATAAGATACATACTCAAACTTTTGATTATTGCTTATTTAGCTGGGATTATAAAGAACCAAATTTTTCTCCTGTTATTATAACAGACAATCCGCCAGAATGGAACCAATCTATTTGGAATTGTATATACCATAGAAATATAATAGGCGACACTAGATTTAACCCCGAACTTAAATTTGCCGAAGACGCAGTATTTAATTATGCTGTTCGTAAAGGTAAAAAGATAAATATAGAAAGTGTATTATATATTTATAATGGTGGGCGAGTAGGCGGACTAACCTGGCAAGAAGGACAAAAAAATAAGAAGAGCTTGTAAAGAGTAAAAAACTTTACAGGCTCTTATTTTTTTTGATATAATATAATTATAAAAAAGAAAGTGGGTTTTAATATGAAAGAGAAAACATTACACATTTTGGCTATAATTTGTGCTATAGTTGTAATAGGCTTTATCGTTTTCATGGTTATCGCTTATCTTAATATGGTAGACGACCATAATTGTTGGATAGATGGTTACACTGGCGAGCATTGCCAAAAATATATTCATGACTAGGAGGGAATATGCACAGAAGAGTTTTAGTGCTTATGCACAAAGATAGAATAAGCCGCTTAGATTATATTTTAAATAATATGATAGAAACTGGAGACCTATATTGGGATTGGTATATGTTGGGAGGAAGATACTCTCATATGATACCGGTATCTAAAAATTCAAAAAAAGTAATCACTCGTAGAGAAATGATACATGCTCAAGAACCTGAATATCAAACCTATGCAGATTTACATTGTCACCACGGCGTTATGGATAATATAGATTTTGTTGATGTTTGTAAAGTAAGCCAATTAAGGCTAGATGTTATCCAACATATAGTTGCGGCTCACGGATGGAATACCATAGCTGATTTCGCCGAAATGATAACAGATGTAGACCATATAACCATTGACGGTCAAGTCAGAATAGCTGAGGAGATAAGAGATATTATTTGCGAAGAAGATACCGATATGGTTTATGAAGCCTGGCATTTAGTAACCGGGGTCGCACAGAACAAGCGCCTTGCTCAGGATTTTTATCTCTGTGTCATAGATGCACATTATTAGGAGGTTTTTATGAAAATAGTTAAAAATATTTTTGATGGAATAATTGGTGGAATAGCCTTAGCCGCTATGATAGTTATATTAGTAAAATCAATAGCAGTAGCATGGCCTTATTATTTAGTATTATTGGGCGTTGGGATAGTTGCATTCATCGAAGATTTGCTTATAGCAGAAGAAGACGATAAAGATGAATAATGAATTAGCAAACTGCGTAGCATTTGCAATGGGGAATTTTATTGAAATACCTGAGCAATATGCTACGCAAGGAAGGCGGAGGTTAAATAATATGGTAGATGTACAAGATAGAGATTTATTAAATAAAAGCCCGGTAGGGAAACTTATTATCCTTTTAGATGGTGAGCCAAATCAATACAACTGTATTTCTTATAAAGAACTACAACTTATGGCCAAAAATAACTGCCCTCACATCGTTACCCCTCTTACGACAGCTATAGACATTTTCTATACTTATAGAGGGTATAGGGTTATAGTAAAAAGTGAAGATAAAGAGTATTGCCTTAATGATATGTTGTTGGGAGATACTAAACCAAATGAAAAAGAATTAAGAACAGCACATAACGCTGAAAAATTATTTTTAAGCGGTTGCTATGATATAAAGGTGAACTGGGATGATTAAAAAATATTGCGACAGATGTGAAAGAGAAATAAAAGGAGACACTGAATACAGAGTACACTTAGGAGCGGGGTCTAATGGGCCAGGTATTACAGCAGAGGCGGCAAGTTTTAATATAAACCAAAATGCGTGTGCTCCTAGAATTTATTGTGAAAAATGTATAAGTGATATACAAGATTTCTTAACCAATAAAATTGAAAAAACTAAACTTATTACTTTTATAAATGGAAAGAAAAAATGTATTTGGGTTTCAGACTACCCAGGTAATGAACCTGTATATACTCTATTTGAGGAAGGAACCCCGGAAGATAAAAAAGCAAAAGAAGAAGGCAAGATTGGAGCAATCAAGTTTTTTAAGACAAAAAAATAAGAGAGAAGACATAAAGTCTTCTCTTTTTTTAATCTTTTCTAGAACCGCTCGTGTGCGAAGAAGCACTGGACTCGCTTGTACCCATATAAGTTATGATACCTTTTTCGCAGGCTATCCATAAATCTGTACCGTCTAATTTGGTATCTACTTTCATGTAACCACTAGCTCCATTCCAAGTATTGGTATCATCTTCATTTCCTATACTCAATCCAGCTCCTCTTAATCTGACACCGTTTGCTGCTGATAATCTTGCATATTGCCCTGCATGAATATTTATATTATATGGAGATTGAAGTCGTAAATTTCCTTCTCCTGGCATTGTTGTATAATCTCCAGTGGAAGCTATTAAAACTCCACCAGGAGCGTTAACTCTAAATCCATTATTGATAATTAAAGTTCCTCCAGCTTCTGGATAGAAATACGCACTTCCGTCTCCTCTTAGTTCACTAGTTCGAGAACCGGCTGAAAGTTTATCAGAGTGTATTGTCCATCCAGCAATATTACCAGAATTTTTAGCTGTTAAATTATTACAAGTAATACTACCATTAAAAGTCATGGTTGCGTTATTTGTTCCTGCAGTAACCTTGCTTACAGATAAAGTCTCAATATTAGCGTTTTTAACCTTTAGAGTACCATTTTCTATAACACATCCACCTATTGTACCAGCATTTGCATATACAGTACCATTAAACGTACCACTATCTGCGTAAATGTCTCCTTTAACATGAGCATTGGTCATATAAGTATCTCCATTAGTTGTAACACCAAATTTACTGTTCATAAAAATACCCCAATCACTTCTAGACCCGCTATCATGAACAGTACCTGTGATAGCTCCTCCGGCAGGGCTTAAAACTAATGTAGTTCCTGAAGCGGCGTTCTTTAACCCATTACTAGTAGATGTCCATCCACCAATAGTACCTTTATTCATTTCAGAAGATGTATCGGTAATAACAATCCTACCAGTTAAATCTGCTCCAGTCGCCAATAATTTACCACCAGTTGTAACAGCAAAATTATTACCAGCTACAAAAGTCTTAGGGTCTGTATTATTCAATATAGTCTTTTGAACTCCACCAGGACTTAAATAAATTGTTTTGCCAACATTATAGAGGTCATTTGTTCCAACAACCCAATTACCGATTTTACTTCCACCAGTAACTTGCATTTGTCCTTTTAAGTATAATAGACCTTCATTTTCTCTATTAACACCTATAAAAGCATTAAGGTTTGTTGTGCTCCAGTCCCAGAAATTATCTGAATCTTTTGTTGTAGGTAAAGAATAAGTTTGCATTGCATTATCTTTGACACTTAAACCTAAATTATCTAATACTACTTTACCATAACGTCCAGACATAATTTGGACATTTTTTGTATCAATAGAACCAGCGTTAATATAATTGGCGTTAACACCATCTGGTGTCATCATTGATAACCAAGTCACCCCGTTATCAACAGTGCTGTATACTCCAGCTCCTGCATATTTTAATTTACGGTTAGCGTCTTTAGGGTCGCTTACAACCAAACCAGTACTGTCCAATAAAGAAGAACCTTTAACTCCAATTAAAGAGACATTCTCACTGGAAGATTTCTCAAGTGAGTCTGATAATGCTGAACCAGCAATAGTACCGTCTGTATTAAGAATAGCAGTTCTTGCATAAACATCGCTGTGATTTAACACCGTATTAGTTGCATTTATAATATTACCAACTAATTCATCCGCATCATGATATGCGGTATCTAATGTTATAGAATTAGATTTAGGGTCATCTAAAACTCTTTTAATATTTGTAATTAAGCCAGGTACTCCAACAAGGCCCATATGTTCATCATAAATAGAACAATAGTCTCCTGGATGAGGTACTATTTGACCAGCATTATGTAATAATCTTACAACATCATTACACTCGTCTGGTACTCCCCATCTATATTCTATCATACCTGTTGTATCTATAACATTTAAGTCATAAGTTATTTCAGGAATAGCGTATTTATCAGAGGCTTCTAATGACTTATTCATTAAAATTGCTTCGTAAGCTATTTCTTCATCTTTATATTTACCCTCTATAATGTAATCACCAAATCTGTCTTGGATTTCATCTTCTATCTTTTGGATTTCATCTGCATATACATTATATTGAGTTTCTAAATCTTCGCATCTTTGTAGCCAATCTTCCATATCACGAAGATTATCTAACATATATCCATAATATTCTTGCCATTTATCTACATAATCATTCCAATTATATAAATTACCACTTTTATCATAATCCCATTTTCCGCCTATATAGAATTTTGTCTCATCAGTTAAGCCATCAATTCTTTGAGTAGGAATAGGGTCAACTATGCTAATTTCATTTCTGGCTGTTGACCATTGCTCTAAAATTGCTTGATAGAAACCTTTGCTTTGAGGTCTAAGTCTATCTGATGTAGTAGTGAAGTCATCAAATACTGGTATATATAAATATTTTTGTTCCATATATCCAGTCTTCCCACAATTTGGACAAGTGCCTGGCATAGTGCCTTTATGAGTGTATCCACAAGCATAACAATGATACATTGGAGCATAATATTTTTGTCCTCCGTGTCCATCACTTCTTAATTCAGTTCCTAATGGAGCATAAGGGAATGCTGTGAATCTTCCTTTGCTTGGGTCTGATGGTTGAATATAATAAGTATTCGCCATTGAGTTTAGACAAGCTTGGAATTCTTCATTATTTGCATCATAAGTTACAGTGGCTTGAACATAAGCATCATTAGCAGTTGTAAAGTTCTCTGCATAATCTGCTAAGAAATCTTTATTCTTGTCGTTAATTTGTTTGTTTAAGCCATAGAAATCTAATATTTGTTGTTTAGTCATCCAACCATTATCATACATCCACTTAAAATTATAAACATATTCTGTACCATAAGGGCTTCTATCTTGAATGTATGCTGGGTCATTTGGGTTCCAAGGTAAAGTTAAACCTGTCTCTAAATCAACATTATAACTTTCTGTTCCTACAGTTACCCAATATTCTCCTTTATCATTTGGTTCAACAGGAGACCATAAAGGATTACCTCCGTCTCCATTGTATTTGTAAACAGGTGATTCGCCATTGGTAACTAAAGCCCAATATCCTCCAACGCTTTCTGTTGGTAAATCTCCAGGCGTATCGAAACTTCCTGTAAATAATTGTCTATATCTTCTTTCAGCTATACCTAAGTTAATTTGTTCTGAACCATCTGGTCTTACACCACCGTAACATCTTAATTTAGTTATAACTTTCTCTCCATCTGCTTTTACACCAGTAGATGTTATATTGCTTCCTAGTCTATAAGTTAAACCATAATTTTTACCAGCAAATTGTTTTAATGAAACTGTTCTGTTGATACAATCAAAAATAGGATATAATTGAAATTCCTTGCAAAGAGCTGTGATTGCATTATAGCAGTTGCTGTCATTTAAACTTAAACTTGCTCTATATTCTGTTATTTCATAGTGTTCTACAGCACCATCTGGAGTAGCTATTTCAGTTTCAACAGGGTCTACATCATATAATACCCCTGTTTTTTTATCTATTGAACTTGTCCAAGCTCTATCTGTCGCTTCCTCAAATCTATTTGTTGTTGTATCCCAAGTCCAGAATGAAGTGCGGCAATAATCTTTGTCATCTAAATCTTGATACCATTTACTTCCGTCCCATACATACATAACGGTATTAACTATTTTACCGTTTTCAAATGTTAAAACGAAATAGCGGTCATCTTTATTTGCAGATGAAGGTAAATTACTTACACTATTCACAGTTCCTCTATATTGACCATCTGCATTCTTAAACTCTTTAACAATTACATAATGTTCTGCTGTATGAGGCGCAGAGGCTATCAACGCTCTAATACCAGCGATTCTGGCATTTTCATCTTGATATTGAGTTGCTGTAAAGTAAGTTCCGTCATATCTATCATAACTACTTTTAATAGTCCAATTAGTTGTATCTAAAATATGTAATAAATAATTACAAGCATTGTTTGGTGTTAAGAACCATTTATTTTGAATAAGTTGATTCCAAGTGTAAGTGTATCTATCTAAAGTAGTTTCTACTATGTCTGGGTTAGTAATATTCTCAGCAAGCATTTTTGGATAAATATGTAAAACTAAATAATCATTTTCTGTATATAAAATTCCATCATATCTTGCAGTAGATACAATAGGCCAGTAAAAAGCCGTAGCTGCAACACCATAGCTCCATACTCCTGTATCTTCTAATAAATCATTTAATTGGTCTTCGTTTAATGGATAACCAGAAGCATTTGCTGGGTCCCAAACATCAACAGTACTAAATCTTCCATATTTGCTAGCATCCCATTTAATATATTGTAGTGTCCCAGGGATGCTCATTGGTGTCTTATCATAAATAGACCAATCTGAGCGAGTAACACTTTCATCAGCAAAGGTTAAGCCGAAATGTTTTTTGCTTAAATTAAATCTAGGGTAATCTATTGCAGTAAATTGCGTACTGATTTCTAAATTATTTCTATTCTTTTGTGTAGGTTGCACAATATAATCCATTACATAGTCTTCTATTAACCCATCTGGTTCTCCAGGTCTTGGATAAGTAGTTTGTTGGAATATACCATATTCTCCTAAGTTAATTGGTTCATTAACATTTATCTCTGCTTTATCCCCGATACCCGTATAGTATACTTCTCTTCTGTATCTTAATTTGACTAGAGGAGTTAATAATTTCATTTTAGGGTTTAATATTGCGTTACCGTCCTCATCATTTATGTAATTAGGCATTGTAAAAGTTAAATTACTATAGCCAGTATTCGCTTCTTCAACATTTATACTATAAGCGTATCCTGGAGTTCTATGGTCATCAGATACATAAATCGCATCTACCACATTGTCTTGATAGTCTAATACATAAATACTCTCTTTAATATATGCTTCCATCTATTTCCCTCCTATAAATAAATAAAAGAGGAGGCCTTATTCCTGCCTCCTCCCTTGTATTAAATAGACGTAGGTTCGTCTTCTTCTTCAGTTTTGTCAATTACAACTTCAACTGTGTGGTCTCTTGTAATACCACTATAAGTTATTTTAACTTCAGTATCGCTAATAACTTCATAATTTATCCATGCAGGATTTCCTGTTTTGTATTCTTTTCCATCAACGATTAAATGGAATTGATAAGTTGCTTTGTCAAAAGTTAATGTCGAAACAACTGTAGCTCCTTCTTCTATGTTTTCAATAACTTCTAAGTCAGGTTCATAGCCACTAATGTTCTCATAAGTTAAAACATATAGATTAGGTTCAGGAATGGGTTTCTTTCCATAGATTAAATCTAAATAGTAAGATTGGTCATCAATAATTCTTAAATCTTCATAACCAACTCTTCCTAATAGCTCTAGCGCTTTTTCAGCAGCCTCTGCATTACTCATGCTAGCGTATTCTACTATTTCGTCATTGTCATTAGTAACCATTTCGAAACGCCAAACATTATCGGCCACTGTATGTAATTTAGTTAATATCTTATACATACTTTCCCTCCTTGTCGTTTTTAATCTCTATAATATAGTAGGGTTCTATGTTTTTAAGTAAAAAAAAAGAAGAGGAGATTATTTCTCCTCAATCATTGGCTTATCTGTTTCTGGGTCTTTAACTTCCCAAGTAATGACTTCATCTTTAGTTACGCTAACATTAGCTAACTCTACAATACCCTTAATTGCTTTTTTGGCTTGAACTACTACAGTAGCAACAACGATACCTAAAACAGCAACGCTTGATAAAGTATTTAATATTTCAGGTGAAAGTAAAATTACTCCAAAGCTATTAGTAATCATATCGTTTATGAAAGGTAACATTGTAAATGCTACTCCAGTAAGTGCTGAACTTACATAGAATATAGCAGCTTTTCCTAAACCCTTAAATAACTTAGCCCAAGAGAATGCTTCTCCTTTGCTAGTGTTATGAATAACTCCACAGACTGTGTTAACGATTACTAACATGCCTAGAACAACTCCTAGCCATCCCATTGTTTTTAATGTAGACATAATAGCTTCTAACATATTTTATACCTCCTATATCTTTTGTAAAGCATCTGCTTTATAAAATCCAGTAGTACCTGTACTATTACCTACTTGATATGGATAAGGTCTTCCGTCCCAAATTCTTAGGACTTGTCTTGTCCAACCAATTCCGTAAGCTGTATTACTTCCTCCATAACTTGAACCGTTTCCTGTTCCAACTATTTTTACTTTATCTCCTACTTGTAATCCTGTTGGTTTTGGTGGTTCTGGTGCAGGTGCTGGATTATAAGCTCTGATAGAACTTTCATCCATCCATCCTAAATCTCCTGTTGTATTATAAGGATGTGCGCTTCCTGGATTTTTTCTTGTAATATAAGTTTCTCTATCTCCTGTTCTTCCTGCTGGACTTGAAGCATTTGAACTAACATATAGAGGTCCGTTAATAATTACGTGGTCACCTATATTGAATTTATCACTAGGCGTAGGTGCTGGTGGTGTAGGTTGCCCGCCATCAACAATCTTTTGAACATCAGCTGGTAAATAAATAAAACATCTAAATGAATAGCTGCCACTCATTCCCCATCTTCCGTTTGAATTATCTCTTATTTGGTTCCAGAATGCTGTGCTTGAACCCCAACCAGATTCTGATGTATATATTCTTGAGTTACTGTCAACTCTTTCAACGATGAATACGTGTCCAGCTTTATCTCCAGCTCCCCACATACATCCGATAGCTCCTACACGAGGAGTGCTACCCATTTCTAGTCCGTCTGCTGCAGCTCTGTCTGCAAAGTTTTCTGCGTTACAGTTTAAGTTTGTATAAGTACATCCTGTTTTTTCTCTAGCATCATTTATGATTTCATTGAAACGACCTGAAGCGTACCCAACGCAGTTTGCTAATACATCAGCATGAGCATCTGTTGGGTTACCTTTAATACAAGTGTTCCATCCACCACTTCCTGTTCTTATAAAGTTTTTATTATCGTATGGCTTAGAAGTTCTCATTTTAAATGAACCGGCTCCGACACCTTCGTCAGTAGGTTCTGCGTTAATGTTTTCTACTCCCTCCATACCGTTTTCATTTAATTCTTCAATACTATCTGTATTAAATTTGTATTGGACATTTTCATCAGGTATATCGTCTCTGATAAACGCTTTAGCAACCATTATTTGAGCTTCAATAGGCGCCTGCTCAATTCTGGCAATTTTCTCTTCCCAAGTTAAAGTCTTATTTTCTTCCATTTTTCTTACCTCCATTATAAGATTTTGTTGGTTTTACAACCGCCGTTTCTTCTTCTTTTGGTTCACTTATCTCTTCTTTCACTGGTTCTTCAACGATTTCAACTACTCCTGCCTTTAATAATACATTAAGTCTTTCTTTAGAAGCAACTTTAAATGTTGTCCCAATTTGTCTTAATGACTCCTCTACAGGCGCTTGTGAATCGCAGAAGGTTTTAATTGTTTTTACTAAATACATTTTATCCCTCCTATAATTCTCCTTTGAACACTTTTTCCCACTTATCATAATCACATCTGTCCACATATGATACTTCTGTAGGTTTGTGGTCAAAGATTTTATCTATATCTAAATCGCTCAAGTCCATTGAAACGAGATAGCCATTTTTACCAGGCTCGACTATTTTTTGAGCCTCTGGGAAATCAGTTAATATAACTGGTACCCCTCTTTGTAGTGCTTCATAAGCGCTGTAACAGAATGACTCTGTGTCACTTAATTGCACCAAATAATCACAACTCTTAACTAATAATCTATTGTCTTGAGTTGGTGGCACAATAACAAATTCGGGCATTGATTTAATATCTCTTACCGCTCTAGGGTCAGCTTGGGTTAATGAACAGCACAAAAACCATATAAAGTGTTTTCCTGCTCTTTTAAATTCCTTGGCCATTTGCACAATTCTATTTATTCCTTTTTCAGCTGTTGCCCTAGATAACGTAATAAATGCTAAACCGTCGTCATTCTTATAATCATTATCTAAAATATTATAAATTACTTCACTTTCTTCTCCACCACATTCTCTAACTCCATCAGCAGCTGTATCACTAACCGCTATAATTTTATCAATGTGGCTATCTTTTCTCCAACGATAATTTTCTCCCCAATGCAATGATTTAGCTAAACCTCTTAAGTCGCCATGTATCATTTGATAAACTTTTTTTGCTCTAATTTGTCTTAATATACCGGCACAATCATAATTACCTAAAATCAATACATCACAATCAAGTTTTTCATTACCATCTATTTCTCTTATGTTAGCATATTTTCCTAGGTGCATCATTTGGTTCTCATCAACATCATTACAAATAATTGTAATATCTCTATCTCTATAATGTTTTGTAAAATTATAAAGGAAAGTTTCTATTCCACCAATATAAAATAGATGCCCTTGATATATAATTATCTTTGGCCCTTTTGCTTTCTTTTCTAGATGCTCAATTCCTATAAGGTCTACATATTTACGACCTCCAGGATTGTTCCCTAAAAGCTCTCTTACTCTTTGTTCATCTTCTATTCTGAAGACCTCTCCAACTGGCGAGGTTTTATTTCCTCTCTTTAGGTCTATAAATTTTTGTCTAGTTCTTAATACATACATATTATAAACCTCCCTCTATTTTATAGTATCTGGTTACAGGTAAAAATAAAAGAGAGAGCTCTTAATCGCTCTCTATATTTCATACACCATAAAATTAGGTGCCTCATGCGCTCCATTTTCTGTAAGAGTGCCGCTTCCTCCACCTATATATATTCTTAATCTATAAGTGTGACTACCAGCACCAACGGTGTCTAAATAATTTAAACAAAAAGGATTGTTATTACTACTACCGTGGCTTTCGCAAATCATGTAAGATAGCTCTGTTCCATCTCTATAAAATTGTATTTGTATCCAACAACTGTCTTCTAATGGGTTTAAATCTCCACAAACTGATACAAATACTGGCCTACCATAAGTTGTTATTGTTAAAGATTTATCTATTGAATGGTCGGTATCAATAGGTTGCGGATGAGGGAACTTATAAAAAGCATAATTTCCTTTTTGTGCAACATCTATTGCATTTCTAAAATTAGCAGCATCAGCTACGTTGTAAGTCAAGTTGCCATTTTTGGCCATACTCATCCTTATACCTTTTTGTGCTACCATGTCTCCATTAGTATTATAATTCCTTACATACCAATAACTCTCTATTGGTCCCGTAGGAGTTACACAAGCTTCTTGACGGGCAAGTATTCTACTACTAGAATCTAAGATATTAAATGATGTAGGATACACAATAGTAGACACATTATTATTCGCTTTAGAAGCATCTATATCGGTTCTTCTTATATCTTGGTCTCTTTCTGTAATTAACCCTCCTACTTCTAAAGTTCCCGCGGGAGTTAATTTAGCCTGATTTGTGGTTGAGTCTGCACCATAAGGTCTTAAAAATATATTACTACCGTTACCGTCATTGTTGCTACTAGCTAATGCGGTATCTTGATTCCAATGTTTAAGTATCTCATGCTCGTTTATTATTATACTTTTTGTATTACCCCTTAACTTAAAATTACCATCATTTTCTCCATTAACCAAACAATCTACTTGTTGTTTTAATTCGCTATTTATTTTTAATTCCATATTATCCCTCCTTTACACTTAAAAGAGTTGATATTTCAGTTGCCTTGTCTGACATTACTTGTTTAATTGTATCTATATCTTCAATTATAGCATTATCTTCATAATAAATTATACTTATAAACCCAATTATGTATCCAGTTGCATTTCTAAGAGCATAATTATAAGTACTACGCACATGTTTTGCAACCATTAGGTCATAAGTCCCTCTATCTTTTTCCTTAATTGATTCTTTACTAGGTATGTTCATAAAACCATTTTTATCAATTTCAAAACAAACTTCGTTAATTGAAGAACGGAATTGATTTTGATATTCTTTCATAACAGGAGCTACGCCTCTGTTAGTGCATTCATTGGTAACAGAAAGTTTTAAGAAAGATATACCATTCATATCCTTACCACCATTATGGTAACGCACTAATAGCGTTCTCGTAGGTTGAAGTGTATTGGTAATCTCCTGCAATTCTGCAGTGATAGATTTTTCAATATGTTTCGCTAGTCTGTCTTCTTCTTCTGTTAACACGTGGGTTTCTTTACCTAAAATTGCATCGAATAATTGTTTGAATTCTGCGTCTCTTGCTGTCTTGTCTTTATAATAGAAAAATAAGAAAAGACCTGCTATGACAATTAGAATCCCAAGCTCGCCTATGGCTTTAGTAATTTCTAACCACTCCATCTATTTACCTCCTTTGGACTTGTTTCTTCCTACTTAAATAGTAGGGACAAAAGCCCTAAAATAAAAAAGAGAGAGCGATTATTTCTCGCTCCCTTGCCTAAATGTTGAATAATACATTTGACTAGTAATAACATCGCTTGTATTCACTGAAATAACATATCCGTCTCCACCTAAGTAATTGGTTATAACTCCTGAATATTGACCTATACTCCCAGCATAGAATCCTTTAGTATTATAAGAGCTACCTAGCCATTCAGACCAAGTAGTACCCTCATCTGCTAAAAAATAATATATCCCAGCGGAAGCACTATTATCTCTTATTCGGAATAAAATTTTACCCTTGCTCCATAATAATTCATTATTAAAAACAACGGCATCCACTTCATTCCACCCTAAGCAAACGCTATCAATTTCATTATTTCCAAAACTAATCTTTGCGTTTGATGTAATAGGGGCAGCAGCTTCTTCAACCCAGGCCCACGCATCAGTCATAGATTCGACTTGCGAATAGGTTGGCGTTAAATTTTGCATCTCGTAAACTGTGTAGTTTGTTCCATTGATGGTCCAACCTTTAAAATGAGGATTAGTATACCCAGTATAACCATAATATTCTAAATCCTCATCGTCAATGGTAGGAATATATCCTAATCTATATCTTCCTATGGTGTCGTCATAATTCCATACATCACTATAATAATTCCCTCTAACCGTGAAGTACCCTAGATAAGGGTCTCCACCGCTAGCAAATCTTTGTATGTCTAATTTTAGGCGTTCCATATTAAATCGCCTCACATTCACATATTATTCCATTACCTAAAGTATATGTACCACTTTCAGTTAAAATTTCGTATACTTCCATTTCTTCTTGTTTAATTTCTGTTGCAACGACATCAAATTTTGAACCGTCTTGTCTATCCAACTTATGGTCTTTTAACACTTGACAAGCCCTTCTAAAATGATTATTGATACTAAACTTATGTCCGTAACTTGCAACTAAAACATCTTCGTTAGAAAGAGTAATGTTAAATGTTGTATTAACTGTATGACTAAATACTTTAACAACTTTAGTTTTGTTTCCTTCGGCGTCAATTACCGTATCGCCAACTTGTATATTTTTAATTTGTTTAGTTTTTGAGCCGCTAGTCTTAATCGAAGTATCTCCTTTTAAACATGCAAGCCCTCCATTTGTTCCTATTGTATAATAAAAACTTGTTGACCCTGGTATATAAATAGGGATTGGGTCAGTAGATTGTCCATCCCAGTCATCTCTGTTATAATAATACATTGTTCCACTTCTTAAATTTTCGTTTACATCTAAATAAGCAGAATATATTAGAGCAGTTGTTTGAGGATTTCTTTGTTCTAACACCCCATACATATGTAAATCTTCACTATTAGTATTAGTAAATACTGGAGTAGCTCCAACCGCTACTTCATATTTAGGAGCATGAACTAGCCATCTAGTACTCTCAGAACCTGAACTTGCTCCGCTTGGAGCAGTGTTTTGCCAAGTCTCTTTTATATCATCTAAGTCGTTTGGGTTTAAGAAATAATTGGTTATATGACTGAAACTTACGCCCGAATTAAACCCTGTTGAGCTAACTGATGTATTTATATATTGCTCATAATAATCAGGGCTTACAAAATATAATGTCGTACTATTTGGATATTCAGGAAGCTCTCCTACAACCGTCCAATTAGTTGGTTTCATATAATAACCGCTATCATAGAATGGTATGAAATTTGCTACACTATCATCTACATATTTTTTAGTTGCCGGATGGCTATTTTGGGTTGGAGTAAATGTAATATATCCAGCAGTGGTCGCATTTGTATTAGTTGGAAGATAATGATAAGTAGATTGGCCAGAAGTTCTATACCAAGTTTTATTTGATACAGTACCGTCATTGAGATTAGTGTCATAACTTATTGAAATTTGAGTTGTACTAATAGAAGGTGCATTACCATCACTGCTTATACTAGTACTTAAATCAGTACTTATTTTATTGAAATAAACAGACCAAATTTTCCCATCATTATAAAAAACACTTCCTAATATATAAGTTCCTCTATAATATTCACTTAAATCTTGTTTAACAAAAATTATTGGAGATATATTTTGTGATATATCATCAAATACATTTTTTGCTAATGTAGTAAACTCTTCTGTATTTAAAAAATCTCTAGGGTCTGAATGATTATCATAAACTTGATAAAGGGGGTAAGTTTCTCCCCCAATATCATAAGCTACCCCATTTAAACTAATTTTTCTTAATGTTGACATACTCTATTCACCCCCTATTCCGTAGTTATTACTAAAGTGTCGCCGCTTACTGTGATTGAGACATTGCCTCCACCACCACCGCCACCAATTAGAGCGTCGACTTCACTCTTAGTATATGTTTGAGATTTAGTATAATAATAAGTTAAATCGTTTGAATTCTTACCGATGAAATTACTGTCGTTGGTTAATTGTGAAGTTTTTGTTGGTACGAATACTCCTCCAACGCTATCGTCTACGTATTTCTTTGTAGCTGGATTAAACGCTCCGGTAGGTATCCAAGCAGTTGTGTTATCTTTTGCTAAATAATTAGATAAATCTATTTCTCCGCCCTTATCAAATGGTATCCATTCATATCCGTCATAAATATAAACATTTTGTGTATCTTGAACTATGCGGATTTCGCCTTCTTCAGCATTAGAAGGCAAATCAGCACTTGTAGGAACCTCATCGTTCCAATATGTATCTTTACCAAGTACCAAATCTGTATTATTTATTACTACATTATCTATGTATGTAAAATCTGCTTCTGGAGTTAAATCAGCTCCAGTAATTATTATATAAGTATTTTTATATTGAGTTATTTGCTCTAAAGCATTTAATTGTGCTAATAAAGTAGGGTCTTCTATTTCTGTATCAGTAGGAGTATCTAAAACATAAGTAATAGCTATATTATTAGAGTGCAACCATGTATTAACTTCTTCAGCATTTGCCCCAATTGAATAAGGCAGACATAATTGAATATACTTGCCATTGGTAGCTTGTGAACAACTATATAGTTTTCGTCCATTCCAAGTATCTGCTATGGTTCCTGGTCTTAATTTATTACTAAAACAACTAGGCTCATCGCGAGTCAATTTCTTAACGCTTTCACCTCTATAGTTAACAGTCATAAAAGTAGTACCACTATGGTCAGAATATCCTGCTACTGCATATGTAGTACCATTTAAAATAACATTATTAAAATCTTTGTGTAAATACCAGGTATCATTTTGTTTATAAATTTTATCTTGATAAGTACCCATTTTGTATAATTCAATATTACCTAAAGACAAAGGTAAATCTTGCCCAACGTATTCCTCCCAAGTTGTATTTGTACTTCCCAATTCTAGTTGCCATTTAGATGTTAAATCATTTTCTACATTACCCGCAACTGTACGAAATTTTACGTAACATGTATTAGGGGTTGTAGTAAAAGTAAAAACTCCAGGAGTTTGTTCTCCAGATAGATAAGCGTTGACTATACTATAATTTTTATCATATTCATATGTATAATTTGCATAATTCTTATCATTACTAACAGTATATTGTGTATTAGGAGAAATACGAATATAGTCTTTTGTTCTAATACATTGAGTACTGGCTCCAGAAGCAGCTCCTGTAGTATTATCTATTGAACCATACTCCATAATACTACTGAAATGATTTTTCTTTCTAATATGTATATAATTATTACCTTTAACTCCATGGACCTCCTGAGGATAGTCTGGGTTAGGGGATGCTTTATATCCAACATAGGGTTCTCCAACTTTAGGAGTATTTCCCTCTACAATTTGGAAACGCGCCAAAAATACATCTCCAGCAGATGAACTGTGTTTTATATGAATCTGCGGTTTATAATTATTTTTGTTCCCAAAAGTATAAGTAGTATAATACCAAGCCCATCCTACATGGTCTTCATCATCTGCATAATAAGTAAGATTTTTATAGTCACCGCTATCCGCATTTGAGTTATAATAAACCGATACTTTATCAAAAGCTTTCTTAAGTAATACCTGTAAAGTTATTTTAGAATTAGGGCTTAATTGACTTTCTAAAGTAGGGTCTAATCCTCCAACACCTCCATGAGGCACAAAAGTCATATAATCTATATTACCTGTTAATTGTATTACCCTATCAAAACCATTATAATTATTTATATATTTCCAAGTACCAGTTCCCGACGAAGTATAACGCTCCAATGGATATTTCATATAAGCGTTATTACCACTATAATTTGATTGTTTAATATCTCCGTACAAAGCAGTTATCTTTGTCGTATAATCAACCGCTTCATCTTCTACTGTAAAATTGGCTTGCCCATTTGTTGTGGTAATATCTTCTGTTACAATAGCATCATCTTCACCACAAGTCATTACATGCACTAAACTATCTAAGTCTTTAAATATAACATTGATATGGTCTCCTTCACTCTTGTATTCAGCAGGAATTACCTTACCATCATTTTCTAATTGTTCTATAAATAACATACAATTTTCATGTCCTAGAGCAGCAGATGCTTGAGCATAAGTTAATCTACTTCCTTCAAGGTTCATCCAAACCCATCCGTCTCCTTGTTCAACTAATCTAATTGCAGTCATTTTATTATCTAATAAATCATAAATAGTTGATACAGCAGCAGTATTGTTTTCTACGTTTGGTTCTAACTCGGTAAGAGTATTAGTAATATTAGTGTTTGAACTTTTTAAATTATCTACATCGGTATTTAATCCCGAAACTTCTGCTTGTATTTCAGTGTCGTCATAATTCTCTAAACCTGCCAATTTTGTCTTTTCAGCTAATGTGTAATTTTGCTCACTTAAGCCCTTGCCATTAACTTTATCAACTTTATTACTTAATAAATTATCAACTTCATCTTTTTGGTAATAGTCGGTTAAATCAGTAGCAGTAGTTCCTATAAATTCGTATCCTGTCTCACTAGCTGTTTTACCTACCCAAATATATTCATTAAATATATCTTCTCCACTACCTTGTTTACGGACCATATATAAAACATTGTCTTGCCCCGTAACTGGAAGAGCGTTTACAATCTCTCTATGGAAATGGTCTATATTCGCAATCGCTTCTTGTAAGCGAGTTTCATTTACATAATTTTTTGCTTCTAGTTCATCTTCATCTATGAACTTCGCATCGGCTTCATCATTTGTGATATAATCTCCCGCAGGTTGTAATCCCAAATCTTCACTTGTCTTATTTCCCACAAGAGCTACGCCGTTAACACTTGGTTTGTTTTGTGCCGCATTATAATCTATAACTGTAGCAGTTCCTTCGCTATCATCTGTTTCTACTGTATCATGTACGTCGCTTAAACGATAGAAAGTAGTTACACCACTGCCATCGGCTTTTTCTATTTCTTTAAAAACTCCCATGCTTGCGCACCTCCCTTTTAGTTTTTCTCTATTATTATAGTAGGTTTTGTATCCCTAAAATAAAAAGAGGGAGACTATTTAAGCCCCCCATATTATTTAAGTACTTCTAATAATACATAGTTTCCTCTACCAGCCCCAAAGTTTCGAGTATAGTCAAAGAATGATAGAGTACCAGCCACATCTTTATAAACTTCAACACGAATTATATCTCCTGTTGTTACCGAAGTTACCGCATCTAATTTCATTTGACCCCAACGCAATATTTTAGTAATTGTTTTAGTTATAGGGGTTCCGTTTTTAGTAATACGGACAAATAGATAGGTGTCTTCACTAATTGTTATATCATATGTTATACAGGTAGATATATATATACTACTTATACCACTACTTATCGTTAAATCACCATTAGTTGTCGATGACACAATAGTTGAACCCTCTTTTTCTAATTCAACTGTGAAAGGCATCTTACTCCATGTTTCAGTGGCTGTCCAAGAAATGGGCTCTGCCTCTTTTCCTAATAAAATAAAACTTCCCTTTTTAGTTACTTTGTCATTTAAAGCTTTACCTTGAGCCGCGCTCAAAGGCGCTGTTGTACTTGTACTTGTCAAATTATTTACTACACTACTTGTTAATAAATAGTTACTAAACTTATCATTTAATAATTTACCTTGATTCGCACTTAGCGCACTTGTTGTACTAGTACTTGTAACATTATTTATAACTGTAGGGATTGTAGGCTTACCAGATAAATCTGAATAAGCTCCAGTTGTTGCCACAGTCGCCAATGTTGGTAAACTACCCCATTCAACATCATTATCGGTATTAGATTTTTTCTTTAGTACTTGTCCGGTAGTTCCTCCGCTAGGTACACTTCTATTACTTAATAGATAACCTTGATATGCACTTAAAGCATCTGTTGTGCTTGTGCTTGTTAAACTATTTTGCACCCCAGGTATCATCCCTTTAAGAACATAACCTTGATGCGCGTCTAAAACTCCTACACCAGCAGTTTGTTGATTTAAGTTATCAATAACATTTGTTGTTGCACCGCCAGCTTGTGAGTTAATTGTTATATTATTTCCACTTACACTTAATGTGATATTATCTCCCGCTATAATATTTGTTTTTTCTAGTTTTGAATTTAATAATGTTTGCCAGTCAGTTCCTTGGCTATCTTTAACTGCCTCAGGAGCTACAAGAGGAACGAAAGGCGTTCCACTCTCATCTTTTAACATTTTAATTGGATATCGTGCCATATTCTATTCCTCCTTTTATGCTGTACGCTTCCACATATAGCATGTAATATATGGTTGTACGGTAGACCCATCACCTGAATCTGTAGTAGACTGAGAATTGGTTGTAGTTGCTCCTGGAGTAGCAGAATCTGTCTTACCTCCTAAACCAGCGCCCCATTGGTCTGTTTCACTTTCACTACCACCACTACTTCCTTGTACATAAAAAGTAGAGGTATAAGCATTCGCACTACCGATAGATAATTCGTGATAGCATATCTTACCAGTTCCGTGCATTGACATTTTTGCCCAACCAGCATCACTTAAATTATGTTGATGTGCCACTCCTGGGACACCATGAGTATGTGAAATAGTATGCTTATGAGTTTTACTACCACCCGTTTTCTCAACCGTATTGAAATCTGTATCACTTGTATTAACACCGACCGGTACTTTACCAGTACCCCAAGCAACCCAAGTTCCTCCTAAATAAGTAGAAGGGTTTGCTCCAGATATATTTATTTCTATACTTCCTATTGGATGGGAAGCTAATATATATTGTTTTATCAAAGCTTCTAAAGCACTTGTTAAAGTATAATCATTAAACTTTTGATTTAATGTATACCCCTGTTTTGCGCTTAATGCTTTTGTAGCATCGGTAGATGTAAGGTCATCTACTATCGCCGGTATTAAATCTTTTAATACTTTACCTTGACGGGCGTCTAATGCTCCTTGGCCAGCTGTAGTTGTTGTTAAATTGTCTATTAAAGTACTACCAGCAGGTAAATTTGCAGTTATAGAAACATTATTACCACTAGTTGAAATGTTTATTGTATTATCTCCAGCTTGAATATTATTACTTTCTAATTTATTTGCTAATTTTTGGTCTAGACTTTGTCCTCCCGGGTCTTTAACGCATTCAGTAGATACCAAAGGCACGAAAGGATTATTGTTTTCATCTTTTAACATCTTTATTGGATATGTTGCCATTCTTATCTACCTCCTATACCTTTTGATACAATCTTTCAACATATACTGTTGTTGTCGCTGTAATTGTATCAGTACTTGTTATTTTATCTACATATATTTCAGGAGTTAAAGTTGTATTTGCATTAGCTTGAATTATTATGCTCATATTTTTCTTAAAACGCTTAAATTGATAATCCCAGACTTCTTTATTGCCTACCCTAAGGCCTATTTCTCTACTTACATCGCCAATGTTATTTAATTCAACCGCTACCGTAATTCTATAATATCCCGCAACATCTGTGGTAATTGTTTGCCCAGTTGCTAAAGCAGAAGTCCATGTTGCCCCCGTAACCGTAGCACTCGACAAACCAGTTCTAACCAACATGTAATTAGGATTACTAACTTGAGTAGCACCTAAACTTGGTTGGTCACTTACATCAAAATATTTAAAGTTTAATACTGAACGATTTGTCATAACATTACCATTTGTATCAGTAATAGTATGACCTGCATTTGAAGCAGTAGCCCCAACCTCTAATAATTGGAATTTACCTCCAGTATATGTAAAAAATGCAACGGCGGTATCGAACCCAGTTAAATCCAAGTAATTTGTCCCATCAGATTGATACATAACCTTTTCTGTCTCTGAATTTAATCTTAAATAACTAGGCATTGTTGCTCCACTTACGTCATTAAATTTAACTGCTATAACTTTATTATTTATTAAAGATAAAGTTAAATCAGTATTTGTTATTTTATAATGACCGGCACTTTGTTTAACAGCAGTTAAAACTGTTGTTGTATACTCCTCACCGGCCACAGCTGATATATGAGTTAAAGGGACGAAAGGTTGACCCTGTTCATCCTTCAACATTTTAATAGGATATATCGCCATCTCTCATCCCTCCTTAATTTTCGTAGTTATAACCTATGACCCATTGTCCATTTACTTTTATATATATCTTTTTTGCTTTTACCCATTCTCCATTTCTTTTATACCACGTCTTTCCTTTCTTCCAAGTTCCTCCGTCTTTGATACGAATTTTTGCTTGGTCGGCAGGAGTTGTAACTTCTACTGTAGAACTATAATTCGTTCCCGCAGCGTTAGTTGCTGACATATTAAATAAATATGTTGTTTCTTCTGCAAGACCTGTTACGTTTGCTGTTGTTGAAGTTCCCATATTACCTTCTGTTACCGCAGCATCTGGTATTCTTATCCATAATTCTACTACATCTGCTGTAGAATTATATGATGGTATACCACGACCATGAGTACTTGCAGAACCGATTGCGTAAAACCAATTACCATGTCCTGCAGAACCATCTAACCATGTAGGTGAATATGATGTAGTGCTTGTGTTATTACGTTCTAAACCTCCCCAATAATTAGAAGTCCAATCTATATGTACCGCTTCATATCCAGTAACTTGTCCACCGCTAGAAGTTCTAGTAATAAATTCGTTCTGTGGAGCATTTGTTTGTTTCCATCTGTTGTAATGAGATGGGTCATCAATAGGATATTGTAATAAGAATTCATACTTACCATTTATCTTATAAGTATCTCCGCTATCCAATAATCCTAATCTAGAATATTTATCTGCGGTTTGCGTATTTTTACACTCTGCTAAAGAAGTAAATAATACAGTCCCTTTTTTGTTGTTATGATAGAATATTCTAGCCCATCTTGCTCCATCAAAAGATTTGATAGGCATATCATATGTATTTACATTAGGTTTTGGTGTATAATAATATTTATAATTAGTAATACCCGCATTGGTATCTCCAGAACCAGTTACCGTTGCACTAGCTGTAAAAGGTAATACATTACTAATTGTTATTCCTAACCCACTAGGTAAATAAGCAGTTGTCTTAAAATTACCTGTTTTAGCACTTGAAGTTCTACCTTGGTTATCAGTAACTTTCATACTATAATAATAAGTTTTATTAGGACTTAAATTACTTAATGTATAGCTTGTACTTGTGCTTCCATAACTAGTAGAAGTTCCATATTGAATAGACACTGAACTAAAACTAGCGTTCGTATCATATGTTACGGTTGGAGTTAACTCTGCACTATCCCTAAATATATTGTGACTAACACTAGAAATACTTGGCGCATTTCCAGTAGTTTTAAAACTAACAGACTTGGCTGCAGAAGTTTTCCCTTTATTATCTGTAACCTTAATATAATAAGTATAAGATGTATTTGGTGTTAAACCAGATACACTTGTTCCTGATGTATAAGTTCCGCCACTTGATGTACTATAAGACATTGAACTATATGACGCATTAGTATCATATGTTACTGTTGCACTAAAGGTTGCCCCCGTTCTACTTGGAGAAGCAGAAGCAGCGGTAATTGTTGGCGCATTACCGCTTGTTGTAGCAGATTTACCTGCAGAAGTAGTCCATGCTGAATTTGAATTCTTAGCTCTTGCATAAAAAGTATATGAAGTATTATGAGCCAAACCTGAAAATGAACTACTTGTTTGCCAGTTAGAACCGTCTTTACTGTATTCTATATTTGTATAAGTTCCAGTTACAGATGCAGACACAGTAGCTGTACCAACTCCAGTACTTACGCTATTTACGGTAACCGAACTTGGAGCCGTAGCTGTTTGAGAAGGTAAAGTAACTGTCCCACTAGCTTCATGAGTTCCCTTTGTTGGCAGATAACTTGCTGAACCAGAAACGGTATAAGTAACCTTTACAGTAACGCTCTTGGTTGCCCCATAACCATAATTAAATTCTGTAGAGTATTCGTTACAAACACGACAAGCTATTTTACAAGCTCTCCCAGAATATGTAAAGCTATTACCCGATGACCAGTCACCAGAACTGTTTGGCTCATTACTTAATGTACCTTTATTTGTACCATCTATATATGTTGTACCTGTATGAGACCATTGATAGTAAGGGGGAGAAGTCCATGTACATCCCATGAACCCGTCGGCATGGACTTTTCCTTTACCTCCTGAAACATCGCTTGTCCATCCTCTTACAACTAAACATAATACTGCACTACCACCTTGAGTACTAATATGTTTACCACCAACTATATTACTTAAAGCCATAGAGTTTCACCTCCTAACTTTCTATTAACACATATATATCGCCGTTTTTTCCTAAACTTGCTGCTGGCACTGTTGTACCACTATAAGTGTTAACTCCTTCATTACTAATTTGTGAAGTTGTATTAGATATAATCTTAGCAGCTGTCCATAAAGAAGCTGTAGAAGTATCTGTATCGTCAACCGCCTTACTATTTACTGCTAACGCATTAGTTGCTGTAGCGGCTAAAGTAGCGTTATCAGCTTGTTCAGCTTTCTTTACTTTACTAATATCTGTTGAGCTTACATATATACTCTTACGCATAAAGTCTGTTAATGCTGGAGCATTTGATAATACTATACCATTCTCTGTAGAATTTACCACTAACATTTTTCCTGCATTACCTGTATATACTACATCTACATCATCTAGATTTGCAAATTCTGTAACACTTTGTCCACCACTGCCTGTAGCGTTAATTGTTGCAGCATGTCCATCTATGTCTACTGTTAAATTATTACCGAATTTAAAAGTATTGATTTCGGCACTTTTTAAAGTACCACCATCATAAATTGTATGATAGTTGTTATTTATTTTATCTGCTAAAGTACTAGTTAAATGTCTTTCTTCAACCGAACCATCTACCGGTACGAATATTATTTGGTCTAAAGATGCAAATGAACCTTGATTTACAGTACTTACATAAATAGGCAAATCATGTATTCCTACAGTTCCTACACTATCTGTACCATAATATTGATTAGCATTAGCTTCTTCAATTCCAGCAACATTATAAGCAAATTCTGCATTTACGGCTTTATCTACGTATCCACCATATAAACTAGGATATTCTGCTTCTAATGTAGCATAACGATTTTTCATCATTACTCTGTTTTCATCTAATTGTCCTTTAATATTTAATGTTAAAGTCTCTCCATTAGATGAGACATCGAAATCTACTCCATCTTCAAAGAACTTTAATGATTTAAAATTACCTAATAAAGTTTCTGTTCCTGTTGGAGTTTCTCTATTTCCACCTAACTTAGAAATAGGTAAATTATCCATATTCTTAGCATCTAAATCAGCTAAAGCTTGGATAGTATTTTCTGGTAATCTGTCTGCTCTTATTCTTCTTTCTTCTTCTGGAGTTACAAATATTTTTGTTGTATCTATTAAATAATTTATATCGTCTGTTGATAAATTATGTGGATTTACTTTTACATGGTCTTCAGCGTCGTCGGTAGCAGAAAGAGTATCTGCATGAGCTTTCGCACTTACTACGTCTGTATTTTCACTAACTCTTGCTTGAGTAAACCATTGATTTACTGTGCCACCTGAACCAGTACCCTCTGCGATATCTCCTGTAACTAACGTAATAACTTTTGCTTCAGAAACACCTGTTGTATCTCCTAAAGTATAACCATTTATTGTAGTAGTTTTATTTACCTTATTTTGTTCATTTGATGTTATTCTTGTTTCATGGTCAGCTAAAGTAACATCATGAGCATCAAGTCTTCCTTCAGTATCAAATAATCTTTTACGAACACTTTGTTCATATCTATTCTTTGAGCTATCGTAAACATGCCATATCTCACTTTCTATCGCAGCGATACGGTCTATAGCATCTTCTAAATCTGCTTTATCGACTAATTGATAACCAGGTTTATTATCATATCTACGATTATCTTGTTGTGTTAGTGTTGGATGGTCTATTCTCTCATCTTGAATATATTTGTCAGCTAAACTAAATAATTGTCTTGTAGTTCCATAAGAACCTACAAATAAATTAAATAAACCGTTTGTATTAACATCATAATTTTCGTCTTGTAATTCTTTTAAATTAAATCTTATTGCAGATGGTGTTGTATCTGTTGTATCTCCACTATAAATCTTAAATACATTATCTGCAAATTCAGGACTTATTGTACCTACTTGAGCCAATCTTCCTAATGTATAATAAGCTACATGAGCGCTATCACCACTATCGAAGTTGGCTAAGTTTCCTACAACCATTCTTGTTGCTTCTACATATGGGAAGTTAATATCTGTACCGAATACATTGTTTAAATTTGAAATTGCATCACCCATAGAGTTGTAAGTCTTTGTACCATATAATACAATATTTTGACCATTTGGTGTTACAAAGTGTTGTTGAATTGTAAAATATCCTTCTTCAACTGTTTTTAACTCTTGAGTATCTGGGTCCCAGTATTTATTTGCAATTAAACCATTAGCAGGTATAATTTGTTTACTTAGTCCATTATCTGGAACCATATAATATAAAACATCTACTGGACTTTCAGCGGCGTATTCTTTTAAATTATAATTTGAACCATTATCTACATCTGCTGGATAGTGGTCAATTGGTCCTTGAGGATATCCGACACCTTCATCATAATAATAACCACCGTTTCTATTAACTTTCGCATCATGGGTGTCAGCACCGATAAGATTTAACCCACTTGCTTGTCCACCATCTATATAAAACATACCACGGTCAGCTGTATAAGCCATATCTGGTATTGTGAATATAAAATCTTCCATAATTTCAGTAGAAATATCTACTAAGAATGACCCTATATAAATTTTTTCTACTTCGTCTTCTGTAGGCATGCCGCCAGACACAATATAACCTGGTTCTTGGCGGTTTTGCATAGTCGCATATATAGAATATACTCCAGGACTATTTTGAGCGCTAGCATCTATTTCTTGAGCTCCTACGGCATACATTCCTTTTAAGTATCTTCCGTCTCCTTCTTTGTTTTTGTAATAAACTAAAATGTCTGGAATTGAAATCTTATTTGCTCCGGATTTTGTCATAGGACCTGCAGCTACAACCACACCTGAATTTAAGAAACCTTGTCTAAATGTTTGACCGAAATCAGCTATCCTAATCCATTTTCCTTCGCCAGATTTGTCATAACGATACAATTCACCACTAGAAATTACATAACAAGTTTGAGCGCTTTGCGGATTTGGTATGGCATACATATCTGCAATAGTATTTACAACCCCGTTTTCTTCTGGGAATACTAAGTTTACATTAGCAACACTGATGGCATTTAATAATCTTCTAAAGTTCTCGTTTAATGGAGAAGATATTACCTCTCCGCCAATTCTAATAAAATCTTGCATCTCTTTTCCCTCCTATAAATATCTTGGTAATAATTCAGCTTCCAACTCAAACTCTGGCATATTAACACCTTGTCGAGGAGTAAGTGAACCCATTTGTCTAAAATATAATGTTGGACCAGTAGTGATAGTAATCATATCTAATTTTACTATTGTGGCACCAAACAATTTGTAAATAGTTATATAGTTTCCATAACCATTTTTAAAATCTTCTTTGCTGTCAAACATATTAGTTTCACGCCATTCATCATATAGATATACATACCATTTTCCTTCTACAGTACATACATCTCCGTCGTTTCCTGATACCGGCATACTGTTATTTACTTCTACATAATTAAATCCCATACCAGCTTGTCTAACTACAACACCATGGTCAATTTCGCCCGGTAATAAATCATATGTTTGAACCGAACTATCTAGAGTTAATTTGTTATTCCCTGTGTCAACGCTTATAATCTTACTACCACCATTTCCCATTACGCAAAAATATCTGCCAATTAAATCCTCGCTTACTGTCATAACAAGTGGATTAACTGATACTACATTATTTTCAATATAAAAACTATCATATTCTTTAAGGTCTGTATCTTCAATATTTTGAACGAATGTCTCTGGCAACTCTATTACATCTTCATAAGGGTTTAGTTTAACAGGAGACCCTGAAAATCTACCATAAAAGTAATTCTTTTGTGAATCTTGTAATAATTGTGATTGTGTGTCAATGATAACATCTCCAACGCATCCACTTAAATCTATAACTACATTATACGACATATTATTTTGTTCTTCAAGAGTTTTGTTAGTTAATTTAATAAAACTCCTGTCTGGAAATGTGCCTTCGTGTTTAATGGTATATTGAGGATATCCGTCCGCGCTGCCAGGATTATACATTGGTATTTCTTGGTCATCTGCATTAGCCTCGATTGTCCATTTTGTTCTTGGACTCATATCCCTATATAATAAACCGGCATTATAATAATAATCTCTACCATATTTTTCTTTTGCATCATAAATTAAATCATCTCTATAATAACAGAATCCATATCCATACGCAGAACCAACTGTTTCAAATGTTACCGAAAAACTTCCTGTATATACTACATCTCCTTCTATAAAATCTCCAAGCACTGAATTTTGTGGTGTTTGAATACTCATTAAAGGTATAGCCCCTAAATCTGAAACAGAAACTGGTTTTACTACATAATATTTATATGGTTGGTCTGATAAAATTAAACGCCCAACTTTTCTTGGATTTAACCAGGCTCTTAATCTATTATATTCTATAGCTGATAAATCATGAGCAAAGCAATTCATCTTAAATTGTTGACCAGTAATCTGTGTCCCATAATAATATGAACCGTCATACATTGGCACATTTTTTCTTTGGTCATTAAACTTTGGCTCAATATTCATTGTATATGTAGAACTAGAAGTTACATTATATACGCCCATATCAGCACAATCTTTACCATCGTAAATAAATGTAGAGAATAATTCTCCACGTTTTACTGCTCTCATCGCCATATTTTCCCTCCTTTGATTAGTTTATCTCTCTATTATAAAGTAGTCTAAAATGGGTAAAAATAAAAGAACGCAGGATTTCTCCTACGTTCTATATTATACCTTGCGTGTTGGTGTCAAACTTAAACCAGTTCTTTTACCAATATCGTTGAATTTTTCTACAAATACATTAAATGCTCTTTCTCCATCTTCTGGTGATGACATACTATCAACATTAAAACTTATACTTTCTATAACTACATTTGCTGTACTTCCGGCTAATCCAGATTGTAATTTATCATAATTATCAACTAAACTCATAAACGCTTTTGTCTGTGCAGCGTTTAATACCGCTTCTGGAGCTGACTTAGTACCATCTAACCATGCAGGTCCTGTGAAGTCTGCTAAACCACCTTGTTTATATTTTAATTGAAGTCCTGAGAACCATGCTGCTGGAGTAGTATTCAATTTATAGAACCAAAGTCCTCTGTTTTTATCATATTGTTTTTCCAAAATCTTATAACTACCTAACATAAGGTAAGCATCTAATAATCCTGTTTTTTGGCTAAATGAACCATTATTGTTTTTCCAAGGAGCTAAAGTAGACCCACTATTAGAACGAACTTTATCCCCAACAGAGAATTTAGAGTCTGGTATAGAATTAGTAGATGTTTTTGTAGGTAAAACCGTATTAGCATTATTTATTGTATTAGCACTGGCATCTAAGCTACTTCTAGAAATACCACCGCTAGTAGGACTACCAGCACTTGAAGATGCAGAAGCAATTCTACCTGCAGCAGAATTGATAGCACTAGTAATACTATCATAATATCCTCTTAAAGCATCACTTACTTCTTTTCCGACTCTGCTAGCCATATCTTGTCTAACATCTGTTGATAAAAGAGTATCAACTTTGTCTAAAAGATTGTCTTTTAAATTAGTAAGGTCATCATATAAATCACCTATTGTATAACCATCTTGTAATCCACTCATAGCTGCAGCATATTTAGTAGACCATTCATCTAATAACTGTCTACGTTGTATGCTAGATGCTTCTTTAAAATCGCTAGTTGTTTTTAATACTTGTAATACTGCGTCTTCATCATCTAGTATTCTCTCTTCGACCATTGTATATAATTGCTCCCAATCTTTAAAGAATTCGTCAAATTCTCTTTGAAGCATATCTTTTTGGTCTGATAGAGCGTCTTTGATATCGTCCATTCTTTGAGAATAAGCATCTTCACCCATATCTTCTAATTTTTGACGAATTTGGTCTCTGTAATCTAATTGTTTAATACTAGAAGCTCCTGAAGTATCCATTAAACTTCTATTTAAACTTGTTTGCATTTTAGATAGGTCTCTAGAATTTTGTAATTGTTGGTTATTTCTCTCTCGCGCTTCTTGAAGTTTATCTAAAGCTTCAATTTCCCTGTCTATTGCTTCTAATTTAGTATCTAACATTTCTTGATAAATTTCTTTAACCGCTTCTGCAACAGAATGCTCTAAATCAATATAGGTATCAATTTGTTCTTGTTCCATATCAATGATTTCTTGTAATTTATCAACGTACCCTTCTGCATAGTCTAATAAATTATCATATAATTCTTCATACTCGTCATATAAATTATCCGCAAGTTCTTTCAATGTTTGTTCTCCATCAATAGACTTGTCTTGTAATTTTAAATATTTTTCATAATCTATAATAATTGTTCCATACTCATTAAATGAGAATACATCTCCGACCGGGCTGTTCTTAATAGCTTCTTGTTCAGAGATAACTAAATTCTTTTGTTCTTTTATTTCTTGTTCTGTATATTCTGCAACTTTCTTTTGTAAAGCTAAACGTCTTTGATATAAATCCGAGTAAGCTTTACCTCTAGCATTAGCATTTGCTTTCTCTAAAATTGCTAAACGTTTTTCTGCCGCTTCAATTTTGTTAATAATGTTAAAGATTTCCCATAACTTGCCAAGATATCTATCGGCTGAATCACCAGCATCATCTAAGTCAGTACCTAATTTTCCTAAACCAGAATCTGCCATTTTATTTAATAGGCCTTGCATGCTCTCAATACCTTTTATTTGAGCATATAATTCATCTATTGTGTTTCTACCTTTTTGATTATATTTCTCTAAGGCTGCAATTGCGTCTTGAACCTTAACAAAACCATTTTTATCTTTTAATATATCTAATTGAGCATATGAACCAGTTGATTTATAATCCCAAGTTGAAACTATATTCTTTAAATAAGAATTTAAGTTTGCTTGACCTAAATTACCTGTCATAGCAGCTTTAACCGCTTCCCCAACTTGTGCGGCATTCGCAATACTTGTTTTTGCCCAAGATGAAGATTGTTGTGTCATATCATAGTATATATTAGCAGATAATTGTGATGCTTGAAGCATTTTACCTGTATAGTTAGTCATCGAGTCAAGTTCTAATTCATCAATTTTAACACTTGTATCTCCTTTAGCCTTTAACTCTTCTATCAATGCTTCATTAGCAGATATCTCCGCTTGAATGCAATATATCTGAGATAATAATGATGCCTTATCTGCTTCAAGACTTTGAGACATTTGTTTTAATTTAGCTTGTGTCGCCATTTCTTGAATTTCTTGTAAACTTATTAAGGCGTCTTTATTAGCTGTAATCATTCCTGTACTAGCATCAAATCCTAATTGTAAAGTATCTAATGCGTGTAGATATTTATTCATTTGACCCGCATCAAATACCTGAGAAATATCTATAGTGTCTAAGACATCACATAAATCTATAAAAGTATCTAATGTAAAAGCTCCTGTTTCTTTAAATTCTTGCATTAAGCTATTCATTTTTCTAAGGTCTTCACTAGCATTTTGTAATCCTTCTCCAAGTTCAGACCAAGACATAATTCCAGAAACAGTAACTCCCTTAAATACATTATCTAACTTTTCTTGAGCTGCTCTTTTCATTTCTTCATCATCTGTATTTTCGATAATGTTAACTAATTGAGTAGTCAATAATTGAGTGGCTTGATTTTCATCTACTTTGAATGCGTCCATCATCTTAGACCACATTCCACTTTCTTGCCATGCTAATAATATCTTTTCGCTATCTTCTTCAAATAAACCAAATCTGTCTATCCATTCGCCGGATACGTCGTTCATTTGTCCTAGCAACTCACGCATTCTTTCTGCACGTTGTTCTTCTTCATAGCTTGCTATATTATATTTTTCTGCAAGCTCATTACGCTTGTCTAAAAGTTTAACATAATTTCCGTTAATATCATATCCATATTCTAATCCTTTATTGATTTGTTCATCCATGGATTTGATGTTTCTATAAGCTTCTTCTTCTTTTTCTAATAATTTAAGTTTTTTCTTAGCGGATTCATATTCAGCTTCTTCATCACTCTTATAGAATGGATTGTATAAATCCCATTCTCCGTTATTATCTGCTGCATCCCAAGCATCATTCTTTTGTTTTGTATAAGCCTGCTTACGAGTTTCTAAATCGGTTCCGCTATATTTATCAATAATTTTTTGATATTTAGAAATAGTCTTGTTTAAATTACTTCCAGCATATAAACTGTTCATAATGGCGTCAGTCATTTCATTTAATTGTTGAGTTGTTAACCCTGCAGCTTCACCCCAAGATTTAACAGCACTTTCTACTACTTCTAAAGCTTTATCATAACTTATTGAATCAAGTCTTTCTTGTAAATTATTAAATGTTCCAAATAAATTATTCCATTGTTCATTATCTATATTGGCATCTTGGAAAACTTTAATAGCTGATTCAACATCTTCTGTCAAACTCCATTTAATACCAGCTCCACCAAAAGCTTCAGCCATTTCATTAGAATCATCAATAATGCTATTCTTTAATTCGTCCATTATTGACTCTACATTTTTGGCATCTGTCTTTAATTCAGATGAATCTATATCCAATTCTATATCTGACATAGCCTTACGAACATCAGTTCTATGAGATTTTAAATATCTATCGTAAAACTCGTCTACCTTGCCTCTATGGTCAAATTCTTCTATTGACTCATGTTCGGTTTTTATCATTTCTTTTCTAGCGTCTTCTTGGTCTTCTATTAACGCGCTTATTTTTTCTCTAACCTCGTCAATAGAAACTGAAAGATTACCATATTGGTCTTCTATTACTTCAACATCTAAAGAATCTCCCAATTGTTGCGCTAAGTCATTTAATTTTTCTTGTTCTTGTGCAGTTCGATATATTTTACCAGATAACTCTTCATAATTCTTTAATAAAGATTTAGCTCCTTTTACTTTTGTAGCAGCATTAGAGTATTCTTCAACAGAATCCGACATCTTATCAATAGCTTCAGACATCTTTTCATCTGTATTTCCTAAAGCTTCTCCTAAAGTTTTAACTAAACTAATTAAAGCTACGACTCCTGCTAAGATAACTGGACCTAATTTAACTAATAGTAATATAATTGAAGTATTTTCAGCAGCTGATAATTCTGCTATAGCCGGTATAGCCATTCCGACAAACCCTAAAAATGTTGATGCTAATTGAGCAATACTACTAATACCTCCATCAGTAACCATTGCTAATCCAGCAAATCCACCAGCTAAATTTTGGACTCCTGCTGAAACTTCTTGGAAAGCTTTCTTTTCGTTTTCCAAATTTGGAGCTACTTTATTTACGTTATCTTGTAACTCTTGATTTTCACCATTTAATTGATTATATGTGTTTATATTTTCTTGTAATTGTTGTTGTAAATCTGCATATTCTTTCTTTAAAATTTCAACAGATTTTCCTCCATCTTCCTCTGAATCTCCTGTTTGGCGAATTGCTTCCTCATATACCTTCATTTTTGCTATTAAGGCGTCATTTTCTTGACCGATACTCATCATTTTAGCTTTATTTTGGTCTATGGCTTTAGTATAAGTTTTTACTTGTTTTGCAGAACTAATATAACTTTTCGCTAATTTTAAATTGTTTTTATTTAAACTTAATACGCTCTTAGCACCTTTTCCTAATTTAGCAAATAATTTACCAATAGGCCCTTGTAATTTAGTTACTTGTTTTAATACTGCTGTTATAGCTGTTGCTAATAAGAAGAAAGGTTTTGAACCACTATTAACTTTGTCTAAGAAGGTAGTTAGAGTTGTAATAATACCTTTAAATATAGAACTATCAGCTAAGTTAGAAATAAATTCTTGCCATGCAACTTGTAATTGTTGTACCTTAGACTCGATACTTTCCATTGCCTTAGCGTGCATTAACGCTTGTTGTCCAGCACTATTAGCGCTTTCTTCGCTTAATTCTAATACTCTATCCCAGTTTTGCATTAAAGTAATAAAACGAGATTGTTGACGAGTACCAGCAATAATAGTTCCTAAATATGCTTGTGTATTACGGTCTAATGATTGCCATTTAGGCCCTAACTCATCGAAGATATCTTCTAGGTCTCTTAATTGTCCTTCAGTATCTCTTAAAGCTATACCTACTGATTTTAAAGCAGTTTCTACATTATTGACATCAGTATTGTCTTCTGTATTCTCTCCTGTCTTAATTTGTTGCATACGAGAGAATATTGTCTTTAATGAAGTACCTAAGTTTTCTGGCGCTTCACGTGTTGCTTCTTCCATTGTTGCGATATAAGCAAGATAATTATCCATACTTACACCAGCTTGGTTAGCCTGTGCGGCAGCCTTACTGAATGCTGTAGATAATTCGTTAATATCTGCTGCTGATGCAGCTGCTACTTTATTAAACTTATCGGCTACGCTAGCTGCGTCTTCGGCACTTAAACAATAACCATTAACAGCCGCTGTTAACTTATCTGCTGCATCTGTTGCATCAATACCGGCAACTTTCGCAAATTGCGCAGTAACCTCAGTCATTTCCATAACTTCATCGGTATTTAAACCTTGTTGATAGAATAATACTGCTGCTGTAGTAATATCATCTAACGCCATACCTGTTTCTCTAGCCATACCAATAAAATTAGTTTTTAAGCTGTCTACTGCCTTAGAAGATAAATCAGATACAATATAAATTTGATTTAACGCATAATCTAATGATTTATAGAATTCAAATGATGATTTTGCTAACTCTTTAAAATAATTAGCTATACCAGCTGCACTTATTACGATACCAAATTGTGCTAGTACCTCTTTTAAAGTTCTTGCACTTTCTTTCTCTCTTTCTAGTTGGTCTGCAGCCGCATTTGCTGATTTGCTAAACTCTTCTTCATTTTGTTCCGCAATTTTTACAGCGTTACTAAAGTTTTCTGTCTCTTTAGACATATCTTCTATGATAGCTACGTCTTCTGCACTTGCTATATTCCCTAATAATTTAGATTGACTGGCTTCTAATGTATTTTCACCAGTAATCTTCTTACCGGCCTCTCTACCTTGAGAAATCTTTTCTTGTTGTGCTGCAACTTGTCCTAATAAATCATAAACTCTTTTTAATGTTTTCTCATCTAAGCCATTTTTTTCTAGCCAAGTTTGTTGAGTCTTAGTAGGTTGTAAGCTATTAGATAATCTATCTTGAATCTCACTCAACATTTTTGATGTTGTCTTAGAATCAACATCTAATCCTGTTTCGGTCTTAATTTTTGTTTTAGCCGTATTAGCTCTTGTCTCAGCTCCTTTCTGAGCAGACATAAGTTTATTTATTTCTTCTAATTGTTTCTTATATGTTTTTAAATCTTTTATTGCTTGCTTATTAGCATCGCTATTAAAAGCATTTTTTAGAGCTGAACCAAGGTTACCTATTTCACCTAAGTTTTGTTTAATTCTAGTATTAAGAGTGTCAAAGATTTGGGTATATTGTTTAGTATTAAGCCCCTTTTTGCCTATAGCACTTGACATCTTGTCAAGGTCTGTATATATTTCTTTAAAAGCTCTCTTAACGCTTTGCTCTGTCCCTTTAAGAAGTTTAGAACTTAAATCAACTTTGCTAACGTCAGCCTCTAAACTTTTAACAAGTTCGGCTGTCTTTCCAACGAAACTAACATCTATCTCCATGCTAGCTTGAAACTTCTTATTTTTCATCTTCTCCCTCCTTTATTCCAAATAAAAAACAGTGCTTATTCGGCACTGTTTTCTTCTGGTTTTTTATTTTCTTCTACACTCTTTTTTTGATATTGTTCTACTAAAGCTTCTAATTTTGCATTTATCTTTTCTGTCTTTTCTGCTTTAATTTCTTCTTTAGCGATTTCTGTTTCTTTAGCAATTTCTGCTGTTTTTTCTAATGCTTTAGCTTTATCTTCAGAAGTCATATCCGCAAATATAGAAGCTACTGTTGTAATCATTTTTATAATATTATGATTACTTTCATATTGGTAATAACAATAAACATCTAATTCCTCTCTTAAAAATTCGTATAATTCTTTATAATCTTCTTGCTCTAATAATTTTAAGAAAGTTGGTTCTACTTCCCTTTCTAGGATATCTATTAAATTTTCTTCACTTTCATTACAATACTTAATAATATCTTCCTCTGCTAACAAATCTATCATACTTAGCATAATATAAAGGTCTTTTTCTGTTTGTAATGCTTCTTCCCTTTCTCCTAAAAGAACAACTGCTTGTTCTAACATTTGATGTCTTAATACTAATGATTTAGTATTAACATCCTTTTTAATAGTAATTTCCATATCTTTTTCCCTCCTATCTATTAAAACCATAGCCCAAACTTACTCTAGCTTTACCGGACTCTAGTTTTTCCCAAATTAGTTTCATTATTGTAGAATTTTTTCCTTTACTTATATCTTGCTGTAATTCTATTAACATATCACTTAACAATCTAACATCCCCGTTTGGACTTGTAAAGACTACATTTGAAGTAAAATCTTTACCACCTGGTCGTTCCATAGCATTATATTTATGATATATAACATAACTTACAGCTTGTTCTAATTCTTTATTTGTAATATGGAAAAAGCATCTTATCTTGCCTTCTCTTGTAACAACTTTTTCGTAGGTAGTACCTTTACTTTTTAAGAGCCTCATTAATATATCGACTCCTTCTGTACTTCCTCCTAAATAAAAATTGCCCATATTACTTTTTACTTCATCCATAACTTTAGCAGAACCAGATACTCCTCCACGAGGACCTCGTTGTATAAACTCTAAAGTTATATCTCTATCTATTCTTTCTCCTCCTTGAAATGATACATTGACTTCTGCAAATCCAAGCTTTTTTGCTAGGGCTAAGTCTTGTAATCCTTTAACCAATTCGGATTTAGTAGAATATTTATCCCCCTGTTTAATACCGGCTTTTAAACTTTTATATCCCTCTTGCGAAACCAGTATATCTATAGCGGCTTGCGTAGCGTAACCAGTATCTATCAATAAATTTATAACTTCCGTCTCTATTAAATCTATATCCTTATTTTTATCAATATTATATTGCACCTCTTCAGGTAATGTTAATATTTGTGCAAGTGTTTTACCTCGTAGCTCTCCTGGCTTGCTACTAAGTGAAATTAGTTTATCTTTGACTCTGTTTTCTGTATTCCTAGCAGCTTCAATTAAACCATTCAAATTCCATCTAATAGAAGAATATCTACTAAACCAATCGTAGCTACCTCTTCCCTTTCCCCAATTAAGTTTTTGGGCTTCTATATTATTATTCATATTACCTTGTATCTATAACTATTTCGTCAACGGTTGGAGCCTCTATGTCGTGTTTTAAATTATAAAAAGTGAAATATTTTTTACTTCCCACTGGTTGATAAGTACCTCTTCTATAAATATTACCATTCTTTGTAGAAGGTCTAGCCCTTCCCCATTTTATAGAACGTACATCCACAGCTTCTTCATAAAACTTCGAAGGATTTGCTCCATAATGTAAAATATATTCATACATAATACCATTTTTACCTAAGTATCTTTGTTTAACACCGTTTTTCAAAAGTTCGTTATATCCTGCTAAATTATTAGCCATTCTTAATTACCATCACAGTTGCTATATCTTTATTAACGCTACCTTTGTTATCTTGTATAGGGACAGAATTAATATAGATTGGCGTAAATGATGCCTTTTGGCTATTGTTTACAGAAATTATTAAATCGGTGTCTACTTGAACTTTATCGCAATGAATATAAACGATATATTTATCATCATTCTTTTTATCTACTGCATCAATATATATATCCATCGCTGCAAATATATTATTATGAATTTGCTTCATTTTCGTAATATAATCAGGAACAGCCTGATATGTGTAACTAGCCATATAGTTAGAGGTTTCCTTCACATCTTGATAGTCAATATAGTATCTATTAGTCTCATCCTCGTATTGCACCTCGTAATCATCTGGGTCAATAGTAATTGTTTCATTATCTTTTATTTCATATAAAAATAAAGTTTTAGGTAATGTTCCCAAATATAATTTTCCGTCTTTAGGAGTTATATATTCTACTCCTTGTAAGACTTGAGCAGATGTATTCTGCTCTTCTCCATATATATATGACCATAAACCATATAATATAGAGCCTTCATTGATAATAAATTTAACTTCATTTGTTAAACCAGCTTGTCCTATAAAACCTCTGCCATCCTCCGTTTTTACCGGTTTTGCAACAAAACTAAGATTAGACAACCCTGGTTTGTTGATTATCATAATTGGCTCCCCAGTATAATAAGTTCTTTTGCCAGGTATTTCTACGCCTTCTGGCACACTTAGTATAATCTGAGATACCTCTTGCATTGTTAGTTGTTCTAGCATTAGACATCTCCTCCTCTATTTTATAGTAGAGAAACTTAAGGTTTTTTCCACTATTCCTCTACATTATATCATATGATAGTAAATCTGTCAAGTAAAAAAGCAAAAAAAATAAGAGAGAAGATTTCTCTTCTCTCAAAATGTTTTCTATTAGATAGATGAAACTGGATTATAGTTTTCGTCTAATGGATATACTCTTCCTGTTGGAGTTAAGTGTCCATCAACAGAGTCAACTGTAACTTCTTTAGCTGGTACACGTTTGAATGAACCATCATATTGTCCGTAAGTTTCGTCTCCAGATTTACCTTCTTGACGTAATTGACGGAAGACTACCATTCTACCTTCATCGTCTCTTAATGCTTTACCATTGAAAGCAAATACTACTGCTTCAGTAGCTGCATTTAGATTGATTGAGAATGCTCCGTCTAATTTTAATTTAGGAATTTCAATTTGGAAAATATCATTAACACCAGTAAATTGGTTGAATAATAATGTATCTCCTACGAATCTGTAAGTTCCTGCGAATTTGTCAGCTAATACTGTTAATTCAGTTAATTCTTCAGCTTTAGTTGGGTATCCGAATTCATATTCATAGAATACTCTAAATGTAGCGTCTTTAACATCGCTTCTATCTTTATAATTATAGAATAAACTAATATCGATTACTTCTGTTTCTTCTGCTAATGGGTCAGTTGTTCTAGTAGCTGTTGATAAAATACCATCAATTAACTCAGCAATATAAACATAAGAACCTTTACGAGCTTTTCTAGATAATGTGATAGAAGTAGCTCCTTCAGCAACTTTAACTAATTCAGTATTAGGCATAACGATTTTATTATCATCAGTTCCTTCTCTTAATTCTCCACCTGCTAATACAGCTAAAGAACTCATAGTCATGATAGCGTCGTCAAATTCTAAGCTAACAGATTTACTATGTGAAATAGAAGCTAAAGTAGCGTTACCTTGTCCACCTTGGATATCAGTTGTTTCAGCACTACCTTCTAGGTTAGTAACTGTTAATGTATCGAAATACATAACTGGATATTTAGTAACTAGGTCATATAATGTAACGTCACAAACAGTAACAGCAGCATATTTTCTACCTTGAATATCTAACATATTACATACCTCCTAATTGTATTAAACGTCTAACCAATGCTCAGGTGGTTGAGACTTTTTAGAGTCCATATAAGGACTAAGCCCAGTATATAATTCATAGCGTTGAATCGCTACATATTTTTTTAGCAAATACATCATTTGTACCAAAGTCATATTATATACTTCATCAAAAGTATATCCCCCGATAGCGACTAATGACACAATTTGTTTTGCAAAACGGTCTTCTGATTTTCCATCGACATTTCTTATTTGATTAAGTTTTTCCTCTCTAGCCTTCATTTTGCGAATCATTTCTCGTTCTCTTTCGGACATATTAGGAGTTTCTTTATACTGTTCCTCTTTTTCTTCTGAGCCAACGTTAAAAAGTGCAGTACAAATATCTTTCATCATATTGTAAAAATTTTCGTCAATAATCGTAGAAGATTCGTTCTCCCCTATAACTATAGTATTTGAAACTGAAAGAAACTCGATTTTAGTATGTAAAAACAAATCAACCGATTGTATACATCTAACTTGCATTTCTCTAGATTTAAGCATATATAAACACCATATCTGATAATCACTTAATTGTGAGGTTTCCGGAGTTTCTTGCGGAACCAGTTCTTCCCTATTCAAACACCATATTTTAAGTAAACTCCAATACATTACTTCTCCCATATCTATAATTTCTTGCACAGTTGGTTGGTATATATGTAAGCCATTTATTAACGGTATTGGAGTATTACTGAGTAATCTTTCTAATTTAATCTTAATCATCTACAACACTATCGAATAGTAATCGATAACCTAGAAGAACATCAGATAGCTGTGCGTTGACGAACCCGGTTAAACGATATTTAACTCCGCCTGTTTGCGATAATTGATTTTGCACTAAGTTGTTAATTACGTGCGCTATTTGCAAAGGCCTAATGCCTTCATTTATTACCCATTGATTTGCAGGAGTAAATACATCTACAGCTATTGTTGGTACAACCGAATTTGCTTCAAATAATTTTTCTCCTGATATAAGAGTTACAACTATTAGACTTCCATCTTCTTCATTAGCTGGAAGAACTGGAACTCTACAAATTTGTTTATCTCTTAAATCTAAGTCTGCAATAGATTTAACGCCATATTCTTCTAGGCTTTTTCTATTAACAACCTCATAGTCTTCTAAAGGTCTCCTATCAGTATAAATTAAAAATCTTTTTAATGCCTCATCACTATTGAAAAGGGTGATAAGTCTATAAATGTCATTATTGACATCTAGAAAGCAATCTGTCTCAACATTATTTTTATTAACTATCATTTTATTTCCCTCCTATAGTGTTTTTATATAAACTTCTTTCGTAATCAATTTACCTTCATATTCAGCCGAAATAATAACCGTACCGCTGTATTTATCTTTAATTGATATAGTTATACTATTATTATTAAATATAGGCTGAGAATGCTTAATTTTTGACTTAAATTCTACAGCAAAGGCAGCATCCTTATTATTTGATAACGAATAAGTTTCTGAAGTATTCCATGCGATATAATCATTACCTACTATATATATTTCTTCTATATCTTCTTCATGACCTTCTTCTACTATTACTTTTATATCTTTATATTTTGTTTCATTTTTGCTTAAAGCACATCTAACTAAACCTTCACCTATTCCTCTACCAATTATTCTATCTTCTTCAACCTCAATAATATCAGGAGTTAATGAAGTTAAAATAATTTCTTCTTCAACAACATTACCTTTATTTAAAACACTAATAGGCATTTTCTTAACATCGCCACCATAAAGTTTAATAGGCTCTTCAGCATTAAGTTTAAATGTGTAATCATATACATCTGTATAAGCAATTCCATTTTCTATATCGTCTGTATCTAAAATTCTATCATCTTCAAAAGATAGAATAGATACATTATCAATAGAAACATTATCTATATTAGATACACGATAAGCTTGGCCTTTAATTATGAAACGCATTTCTCTTTTTAAATTTAAGTTCATTGGAGTTGCAGCCATCATATTCCAGTCGCTATCGTGCATTACTATATTATCAAATACTCTGTTTACGTCAGGAGTAACCCCCAAAGCATTAGTAATACGTCCTGAACGAATGTAAGCATGTTGTACTTGCAATTGTCCTTTTTCATCAATCCATTTTAAATCTCCAGTACAACGATATGCTATACCATTAAAACCAGGTTGGTCTGGACGAAACATTTTCTTTAAAACTATCCAATGTTCATCACCAACAGTATCATCGGTATTATCCCAATCAAAGATAACACCTTTTTCTAATCCCACTTCTAAAGGCGCAATAACATTTGCGGCCTCATACTCTTGAGTAGTTTTTGTAGAAAGGATTGCTACATCCTTTTCCTCTCCGTTTATTTTTATTGTAAATCCATATTGGCTATCATTTATTAAGGAATCTATGCTCTCACTAACTTTTGTTTTAACATACTCTCTTTTTGTCTTACCTTTATATTGAACTCTATCTCTATACGCTTGGTAAGGACTCGACATAATTTATTACCTCAAATATTGTGTCCCTAAAAACTTTTTTGTTTACGTACTTAAGACAAACTACTCGTAAGACTAAGTAGCTTTTTACTTCTTCTTCTAAATATTCGCTTAGAGATATGTCTTGTAAAAACTCATCATATAACTTTAACCAGTTTTTACCTTCGTCATTCCAGCATAGCATTTTGAATAATCTATTCACTATTTGGTTATAAATTGCTTTCTTATCCATAATTTCCCTCCTATGATTCCTAGTTTAGTGGGTCTTCTTCGTCGCCATTATGAATTGTTCTTTTTGGTTTATCGTAAGCTTTTTCTGTTTTTCCTAATCCACCAAAGTTACCGACAACGCTTACTCTTTTATAAGTATATTCAGTTTTTGCTTTTCTAGCGTCCGCTAAATATTGTTGATATAAAGTTGTTAAATTTCTTAAGTTCTCGTTAGGTGAATAAGTTTTAATACCTGCATCATAATATTGTTGCTCAATTTTTCTACTAGAATTGATATATCTTTCAAGCCAAGCAGCTTTCATACAAATGGCTAAAACTTCTATTTCATCTTCCGATAATGTTTCATAGAATACTTTGTTTCTTTCATCTCTCTTCCTTAAATTATGCTCACTAATTCTAGCAAAATCGTTAATAGCAGCTAAAAGCACAGGATAGAGTTGAGCATTGATTTGCTCATCAGTTGAATTGGCTAAAAGTTCATCATCAACTTGTGAAAGGAACGCAGTATAAATATCTTGATACTGAGTTATTTTCATATATTACTTTTTAGTTGTTTTCTTAGCTGTAGTTTTTTTAGCAGCTGGTTTTTTAGCTGGTGTAGCTTTTTTAACAACTTTTTCTTCTTTTACTTCTTCTTCAACAACTTCTTCTTCAACTTTTTCTTCAGGAATTTCTTCCTCAACTTCTTCTTCTATTTCTTCAATTGTAGCATTAGGAGCTATAAGTCTAATTTCTTTTTCTGTTAAGCCCATTTTAAATAATTCATCAGCACTGATGTTATCTACCATAGCATCTCCTTCTAAAAAGATTCTTTTACTTGCTGGGTAGTCTAAAATATCTTGTAGACTAATTGAGCTTATTCTTTGTTTACCACCTTTGTGTAAAATATAAGTTCTGCCTTGTGTGTCTTTTAATCCTAATACATAATCACTTCTGTTTTCAAGGGTAATAATTCTATCATTATTCATAATAATATTTCCTCCTCCAAAAATTGTAAAAAAAATGAAGAGAAAGGTCTTTTAAAAAAGACCAATCTCAATTTATAAACTATATCTAAGATTAGATAGTAGTGTCGCCAGATAATTCTGTATCTTTGTAGATACCCCAGTAATTTTTACCAACTACTGCTACGTCGAACATATGTTGTGCTTGTACTTCGATTGAACCATCTTGTAATCTTTGTTCGTCGATAAGAGTACCACCTTCGAAACCGATTTTAACTGGTTTTTCTTTTCCAGCTGGCATGATGTAAACATATCCTTCTTCAACAACTTTTTCATTGTTAGTTTCGTCTTTGAATGATTGTTTTAATAATACTACATCATTTCCTTTATAACGTCCAACGTATCCTGATTCTCTAACATCGTCATAATCTTTTAATGCAGATGTAGGATTTGTATCAGGTGCGAATCCTGGAACATTATATAATTTTGATGCGAATGGTTTAGTACAATAAATAGTTACTGAATCACCATAAGCTTCAACTGTTGCTAAGATTGCATCGAAAGTTGCAGGAACGAATCCAGCTCCTTTACCTTTGTTAGCAGCAGGCATTTCAGCATCGTTGAAAGTTGCGATTAAAGCAGCTTGTACTTCATCAAATACACTGTCAGATAATCCTTCAAGGATGATATCCATAAGTTCAGCCATATCAACACGGCCACATAAGAAGTCTCCTAATTCAAGAATAGCAGCACCAGCATAAACTCTTGGACTCATAGTGATGTCTTTAGAGTCTAAAATGAATGTACGGTAAGTACCGAATTCAGCAGCTCTAGTTACGAAGTTTTTGCCTCTAGCTTTACCAGTTCTTTGTTTGAAAACGATTTTGTCTCCCCAATTTACGCTTTGAATTTCTGCGAATTTACCAAATTGTTCTTTAACTTTACGTGGAATAACAACGTTAGCTACTTGTTCAATTAAGCTGAATAAAGTATTTTTATTAGCTCTGTAATAAGAGTAATCATTGAATGCTTTAAGTTCATTTCTTAATGTGTCGTTAACGTCTTCTAAAGTATATTCTGCTGGAATATTACTATTTGTTGCAGCAGCTATACCAAGTTCAACTAATTTACTTAATTCCATACTTTATCCCTCCTAATTATTTAATAACTCTGTAAGTAGCTCCAACTTGCATGCTTGGTACAGTTTCATTAGCGCTACTTTCAATAACTACGATTTTGTGATTTCCAAAAGTGAATGTAGTTCCAACAGCTGGAGCTTCAGTAACGATTCCACCTTCGTTTTCATAATCGAAGTTAGTTGTAAATATATCTCCTGTAGTTAATTTGTAAAGTCTTGGTAAATATCCTTCATTATTTTCATATACGTAATTTTCCATTCCAGTATGACCGTCTTCATATCTACGTGGATTTGAGAAGTGTAAATACATAGCATCAACACATTTATCAGCATCATAATCAGCTACGATAGTGTTATCTTCAGCTTGAACGAACATGATAGCACCATTTTCTAATGCGTCAATACTAGAGTCTAATTTGCATTGAGCTTCAATTTCACCAGTTTTTCTACTAGCTACTTTATTTAACTCAGCAGTTGCGTATTTTGCCATATAATTTCCCTCCTACTTATTATTTTTATAACTTTTAACTAAATCCCAAGCAGAATTAGAAATTGTATTATCATTGACATTGATGTTTAAACTGAAATTACTATCTTCAGTAGTATCTTCTTCAGTTGATTCTTCAGCTGCGATTTGTTCTACTAAAGCATTTCCTAATTCACTTTTAACTTCTTCAATAGTTAAGTTATCAACATTGTTTGTTAATTCTGTGATTAACTCTTCGTTCTCTAATTTAGTAGAGAATTTAGATATAATCTCTAATTTTTCTTTCTTTGTATATTGGTTTAATGAATTTAAAGCTTCATTATACTTTTCTTCTAAAGCAGAATATTTTGCTTCTAAAGCAGCATAGTCTTCTTCTTTACAAGAGTGTTCTGATTTGTCATCAGAGTCGTCTTCGGATTCTTCTTCACATACACATGGATTTTCTCCACATTCAGGGCAAACTTCATCATCTTTTTTGAAGTCTGCTTCGGCTTCTTCGACAGTTTCTACAGTTTCAGTTTCACTTTCTTCAGCAGCTTCTTCTTCAACTTCTGTAGTTTCTTCAGTAGTTTCTTCTACTGGTGTTTCAACTACTTCTGTTTCAACTTCAGCTGTTTCTTCAGCAACTTCTTCAGCAGTAACCTCTTCAGTAGTAACTTCTGGTTCTACAATTAAGTTTTCGTTTTCCATAACGTCGTTTCCTCCCTTTACATTTTTTTGTGCATCCTCTATGTATAAAGCGTATGCGTTTACCATAGCGCTATAAGCACTATAGAAACCTGCGTCTTCAAAACAAGGTTCATAGTCATCACCTAAAACAGTAATTCCAGCGAACTCTGCAGAAGTAATTCTGTAGCAAGTCATATCGTCTCTTTTTTCGAAAACACCTTTGATTGTCTTAGGATTAAGTTCCATAGATAATGATTTGTTATCTTCTAAGATAGACTTAGCTTCTTCAAAACGTCCGTCCCAAATGACTACGTCTACTTCGAGATACTCATGACCATTTTCTTCAACCCAAGCATAATTTGGATTTAAAGGAACAAAACCGTAAGCACTTTGTTTTCCTCCGTGCTCACCGAAATCGCCACTTTCTTCATCATAGTTACCTATGACAGGTGTACCAGGAATTGTCTTAGCCAATTTCTCAGCTACGTCGTCATCAATGATTGAACGATTGCGGTTAAGTCCTCTGTAAAAGACTCTCGCTCTGCCCATAGAGAACATACTATTGATTTTGCTAGGAGTACCTAACATATCAATTGAAAAGGTAGCATACTTATGTAACTCATTCATTGTAGCTCCCTCCTATAAACTCGCGTCCTTAGTTATAGTAGAATCTTTTTTATCTTCTTCATTTTGTGTAGGACGGCCGTTTTGTTTATCACTGTTGTTTTGGGCTTCTTTATCTTCAGTGACAGTTTGTTGACCATTGCCTGATTTGCTATCGGTTTGTTGTTTACCAGACATAGTATGTGAACTTTGTAGGGGAACAAGTTTCGCATCTAAATCCAACACATCATTCTCAAACATATTTAGAGATTCAATATAACGTTGTTTCACTCCCAAAGCTACTTGTGGTACTATTTTGGAAAAACCATATTGAGCACCTTGGATGTAGCTTCCTATCATTTTCTCTCTATTCTTATAGGATGTGTCCAAATAAGAAAATACAAAATCGGTATTTTTTATAATAGAATTTTTACAAATTGCTCTTAAAAAGAAATTAAACCATACTTCAATTTGTATTCTTAAATCGTGCATGAATTTCTCATCCTTTGCGATAGATTCAGCTAATGAACCAGATGTAGTAGAATTAAATAATTCAGATGATACCCCTGCTTCTGTGTATGCTTGGTCGAAATAAGTCTTTAAGAATTCGTAGTTATCTGTAGCATCTCCAGTTTCTCCAAGAGTTAATACTTTAACATCTTTAGCTAATGTAGTTAATGCGTCAACCATTTCATGTTTCTTAGCAGCAACTCCTTTTAGGTTTTTATGGAAATCGGCAGCTAACTCTAAATCTATTTCTGGATTACCTTCTTTATCAATATCAATAAGTTGTACTAATAACTTAGTCATATTAGTTGCAATATAATCATCTCTCATTGGTTCTAATTTTTTAATACGAGCCAATAGTTCTAATATATATGCTAATGGAGGTAGTCCATCACTAGTTGTAAAAGCTGCACCATTAGTTACTGGAACAATAAACCATTCTGGATTAGTGCCTCTTTTATCTTGTTTACCCTTTCTGAATTTTTCGTATGCTTGACGAATTGCTTTAGGGTATTGTCTTAATACTTCGTCTTCAGTTAAAATGTTCTTATCAACATATTTGGTCATTTGTTCATCTATGAACAGTAAGTTAATTGCATAAATGTTTACTGCAGGACTTCCTGCTGTACCAATTATTTTACAATAATCAGTTGGCATTTGAATTGCCTTAAAACATTCTTCTTTACCTTTCTTATAACTTTCAATATAATAATATGCTTGTCCTTCTTTAAGTAAGTTTAATAAAACTTCACCAGTAAATTTTTCAACTTGCATATCTTCATCTAAAGTTTTTAATGCGATATTATAATCTTTTATTAGCTTTTTACGGTTACCAAATTTACTATCAACTGTTAACGGACTAATAAAATATTCATTATAGAAAATACTTGCTAAATAATCTAATATTCTTCTATACATAGAATCTTGATAGAATATTCTAGAAAACTTACGCCAAGTTTTTTCATCGCTCATTGGTGTTTTAATAATATCTTCTAGCTTTAAAGTTGTAGAATCAATTGCTCTACCAAATCTTACTTTACCATCGTTATCTAGGATAATTGTACCATTAGGAACATCTGTACCCATTTTTCCGATGCTTTTTCTAAATTCGTTTAATTTGGCAGTTGTATAATTCGCAAATCTTTCTTTTTCTTCCATAATATGTTCTCACCTCCTAATTTAAAAAACTGAATTGAGACCTGCTCCATCCACGATTTTTCTTTTTCTTTTCCTCTTCCTCAACCTGACTTATATAATAAAGTCCATAACAGAATGAAGAAACTAAGTCCTTTCGTACATGTGAGTTTATTCTTTCAAGCACTATTGTCCCGCTTGTATCTAATTTAGCTTTTAAATTTGCCAATTGGTCTTGTAATTTAGTAGTTTGAACATAAGGAATTAACTTATTAGCCTGTTTTTCTATGCTCATTTTATTCCAAGTTTTATACTGACTAAAATATCTACGTGCTTGTCTCTCATTTAATAGTAGTGAAACACGTCTCAAACTTAAAATAATGTGTGCATTTGAATAAATTTCGCTATTTAATCCTCGATTTGCTTCAATTCCGAACAATTTTCTTAAATTTCCACGCTTTTCTGTCGCAGAATACTTAGTTTTGTTTAAAAAACCATATGGTTGATAATAAGTTCCATCTAATTCTTGCTCGTCTATCATATAATCGGCAAGTCCGGCACCATTACCGTTAATATCCATTACGATTGCTTTAAAGTTAAAAGCCAAATCCATTTGCTTTAACATTACTGCCTGGTCTCTAAAGTGAGTGCCATTTAATAAATGTAAATTAACTAAATCAATCTTATATCGTTCTCCAGTAGTGTATACCTTAAATACTTCTGCTACAGTTTGGTCGCCTTCAAATCTCGCAACGTCGACCGCACATACATAGAAACCTTGGAAATTTGGAGAACTTGTCCTATGGAATTCAGGTTTAACTAAATTTCTGCATTTACTAATTTGTGTATAAGAATAATAACTATCTTCACTTCCTCCTGTCCATACTGAACAATATTCACGAAGGAATGATTCTAGCTTATAAGAACTATTATGTATTTTATCTTTAACTTTGTCAAGAGTTAATAAACCGTGCATTACTGGAATTCTATAATCCCCACCAAAACAGAATGTTCTTCCTGGCTCTGTAACCATTTTAACTAAACACTCTAATACACGGTCATGAGCATAAGTTCCTTTATACCCGGCTGTAGTAATCATAATTTGTTGTGCATGTGGTTCCGTCGGATTTAATATTCCTGCTACAGTTCTACGGTCAACATTTAATAATGGTATAACAACTTCGTTAACATTGTCTCCATCCATAAACGCAAACTCTTCTAGATTACCCAAGTGTCTACGTCCACCACGTCCAGCATTTCCTGTATTTACTATATCCATTTGGCTACCATTACGGAATTTCATTTCAGCATAATCTGAACCAACATTTCCATATTTCTTTTTTGCCTTATCCGCATCACTAATTTTTAGTTCATTTACAAAGAAAGGGAACATTCTAAAAACTTCGTTCATCTTTTCTTCTACAATCATTGCGGCTTGCTTTTTAGTATCTGCACAAACAAACCCTTTTGCACCGGGTAATACTATTCCCTTGATAGTATTTAAAATAAAATCAAGGAAAGATTTAGAATAGGCACGAGGGAAAGTTCCAGATACTTCTTGATATCTCATACCAACTCTAAGAAATACTCTTTGATAGAAGAATAATTTAAAGAACGAATCCTTTGGTGTAATTACATCTATCAAATAATCTGGATAAAGAGTGAATAGACGCACCATATCTTCCATCTCTTGTCGATGAGTATCAACATACTCTGGGGTAATAACAATTTTGTTTAAATCGTTACGCTCCAGAATAACATCATAATACTCATCTAATATTTGGTCTAAATTATTTGTATTCATTTTCTAATTGAGAGAACATTGTTTCCAAATCTTTTTCATCCATTGGTGCACCTAAATCAATATCTGCTTCTTCGGCTTCTAATTGATATAGGTTATCGATGTCATCATCAGTAATCTCTGTTCCTCCTTCTTCTTGTAACTTAGCGGAATTATACATTTCCTGAACAGTTTCATTACTGTCCATAAATAATCTTTTAACATATTGTTCATAATTTGTAATAGTCTTATCAACAATATCTCTGTTTTCACTAATCTTATAATTTAATAAGAAACCTGTCTTTTCTAAATAAGCTACAAGTTCAGATAAAGTATCAATACTATCAGCTTCATTAGAAGTCTCTGTACTAATACCAAGCTCCTTCATTAAAGTGTTATAACTTTGAAGAACTGTTGTTGCCTCTTTATTATCTCCGCTCATCATACAGTGGTCAGCTATCGCACTAAGTTTTGCTAATTTACGAACCATATCACGACGAGCCTCATCTTTAAATGGGTAATGGCTTAAAGTATGGCGTTCATATTCTTCCATTCTAAGATATTCATCCAGAGTAAAGTTTTCAACTTTCCCCCATTTTTTCATAAGATAAACAAGTAAATCATCGTGTATCGCTGTAAGTTTATCTATAACGGAATTATATTCTCTGCATTTTTCCCACATTTGATTATATTGATACCAATCACTTTCTGCATATCTATCATTGTTTAATTCTTGACAGTAATCAATAAGTAATGGCCCAAGTTTCTCATATGTTTTAGACATCTCTATCCATTTATTTGCATCAAAAGGTAAGTCTAAAAATTGACACATTTTATCTATTGAAGATAAGTCAGTTTTATCTATCTTTTTTGCTATACATTCAACGCAAATATATGAGGACCCATTTTTATTATATAAACTTTTATTTGAAGTAGGCAAAAAATAATCTAAAGGTTGTTTCTTGCCGCACTCCGCACAAATTCTAAGAGTTTCGTTCATCCTTATCTCCTCCTAAAACATTTTCTAATGTCTCTATTAGTAAAGACTTCAAATAAGTTTGAATATCTAGTTTTTCCCCGTTTTTCCTAACAATAATAATTTTAGATAAGAGACTTTCATCAATTTCTACGCCACTGCGTAATAAATTAGTTAGCATTTTTTTTCTCCTTTCTTCTTTTTTCTTTTTCTAATTTTTCTTGATATACACAATCCTTACATACTTCTTTCCATGACCCATCAATATATTTTCCAAAGTTTATTTCATCCGCAAATAATTGACGTCCACATTTATCACATATTCTCCATTTAGTTAAAGTTCTTAAAGTACCATCTGGTTTGTATTCATGTTCATTCCACCATAAGTAAGCCATTTTAACAATTCGTTTTGAAATATGTTGCTTAAAGATTGTACTTATATAGTTTACGCTATATGATTTATACCCTAGACTTTCAAGTTCTCTAACAATATCCTCGTTAGGCACTTTGTCTATTTTACGCTTTAAAATAATTTCTTGTTCTGGAGTCCATCTAACTCTATCAATTAGTTCATCTAAGAAACCATAGATATCATACCAATCACTCATTGGGTCTCCGTTTATTTTACTAACCATACCATTATAGTATTTAAGTAAATTGTAAATATGTTGCCAGTTTCCATAATCAACCATATAATAATTGTCTACAATTACATGAGGCCCAATTTTCATACCTAGGACATGTTGCTTAGCAGCAAATGTTTTAAAACCAGGACTACTTCCGCAAGCTAATCGGAATGAATCCTTTAATAAGAATTGCTCGCGACGCATATCTATCATCCACTCTCTTAAAAAGTATTTTGTTTGATAAGTCGGAATGAGAGTTCTATTTGGGTCTAAGTCTCTTTTACCTTCTAGTACATCTTTACAATATTGATATTTTTCTGTAACCCAATCTATTGCTTCCCATAAATCTTTCATAAAAGGTATGTCTGCATCCTTTTCTCTATCTATAGTTGGGCGAGGAATTTTATATATTGATGCCATATCATGATATTGCACTAAATTCTCTCCCAAAGTTGATTCTATCAATTCTTCATAACTAACTTTCTTTTTACTTCCTTCCTTTAACTCTACTTCAGCATCAACATCTTCAGAATATAGTAGATAGTTTGCAACCTTATCCAATTCTGAAGGACTACATTGACGAAGAATTCCTTGCTCATCTAGAAAGTTCACCAGTCCAACCCTTTCTTGGTAAGCCTGAAGGTTAAAGTCTAAATAATTCGCTATCTTTACCATATTCTTCTCCTTCTAACCTTTCCAATCATACTCACATTATATCATAGAATTCCGAATCTGTCAATACCTTTTCTTTCTTTTTTCATTTTTTCTTTCTTTTGGTATATATAATATTATATATATAAATATATATAAGAGAAAAAAAAGAATTAACTATTCCCGAATACATTTTATTACTCACTTCGTTCGTAATAAAAGTATCCCCCTTCCTTATAAGAAAAAAGTTTTTCACAAAACACTTAACAAACGCCGCCCAATTGAATTATAATTGTCTTGAAATTAAAAAAGAGGCGAATAATATGAAAGATGATACATTACAAATAATTGGTATTCTAATGCTAGTGGCACTAGTCATTGTCATTAGTAAAGCAATCTGGGATGCGTATATGGACCGATTCACACACGATTGCCTTATTAAAGTTAAATCTCGCAAAACGGGATATGAGTACAAAGCGGTCAAATGGCGCGAATGGCATGGACTTTTTAATCTTTATATTTATAATTTTTTTACAGAAGACTTTGAGTGGATGTCGGTTCTCCAATTTGAAAACAGCGAAAAAATCATCAAACAGTTGACAGATGGTAAAAAATAATGATATAATTAAATCGTAAAAAGAAAAAATAGAATATTTTTACGGAGGAGTGAAATTAAATGAATATCATACAACATTTAGTTGATGGACTCGTATTCGGAGTTGGTCTAGGATTTTCCACAATTGGACTTTTAATTCTTTTTGACAGGTACATCGCTTGGAAAAATGAAAGAGACAAAGCGGAGTATTTGAAAGAAAAGAGAAAAAAGAAACAACAAAATGCTAGACAAAAAAATAATCAGTAAGACAATAGAATATTTGGAAGATTTGATTGACCAAACCGATGATAAAGAATATCAAGGGCAAGTAATGTCTGTAATCAATTTTTGGCGTACCTATATAAATTTTATAGGGTAAAATCTGCCTAAAATGTTTACAAAAGGTTCAAAAAAATATTATAATATAATTGTAAAAAATAAAAAAAGAAAAATTATTTTTTACGCTAAGGAGGAATTTATGGAACCAAAATATGTAGTTTATGAATGTGAAAACTGTGGTAAATTATTTTACCGTGAAGTTGAAGAAGTGTTATTAGATGACGCTGAACATTGTGATGTTAAGGTAAAACTTATCGCAGAAGCTAACTCAACTGATATCGAAGAATTTCCAATGTGTGCTTGCATCGGCGGAGATGAAAATTATCAAATCGAGCTAGATGAAATTCCCAGTGAAGGCACTGAAGAATAATCAACAACAAAGAATTAAAAACGACGAAATTCGTCATAAGAAATTAGCAGAAAAGCAAAAAAAAATTTTTACACAAGCAATGACGATGAAAGTGGAAAAATTATTTATGAGGATTCCGGAGGAAAAACTTCCGACAGAAGCGGACAAGGAACGCCGAAGAGCGCAACTTGCGAGAATGAACAAAAAGTCGAATATGTAAGATATGTTACTGATGACCCCTTTCACCCTGGCCACCTGGTAACAATCTGGCAAGATAAAAACGACATCTCATCTACTCAGTTACTGGGGTACGGCGTTTATGATAATCATAAATGCCCAGTAATACTGGTACATTTTAATAACGGGACAGCAGAACAGGTATTTGATGAGTATGCTTGTCTGTTGGAAATCTAGGGGGACGTGCTACACTCTTTCACCCTTGTGTGGCACATTCCCCTTTATTTTTAATCACAAGGAGGCCGCTAGTGTTAATTACAAGTAAAAAACAAGAGATAATAGACTATATTAGAAATGAGTTGAAAGATGATTTAGTGTACGACTGCAAGCTTACGCAGCATCGCGATAAGCGCAGTGCGGAGCAAAATGCTCTCGCATGGGCATACATAACTGAGATTGCTAACTGCTTACGACGCAACAAGTTTGATGTCTACTTTGAAATGCTCAAACGCTATGGCCAATCCTTTATAGTGGCTACTGAGTTGGACGAAGACCTGCTTGGTGCCTACTTTAAATATTACGAAAAGCTAAGCGATGGCCAGTACATTATATACCGCGGTTCCAGCGAGTACGACTCGTATGAGATGACTGTGTTCATAGATGGCATCATGTCAGAAGCAGAGGAAATGGGAATAGGAGGAGCGTTGTTACACTATGAGTAGTAAAAGAAGCCAATGGACCGAATTTGATAAAGATGAGCGCAAATATATTAAGAAGCGCGACAAGGAGCAGTGCTACCTATGCGGGGCCAAAGGTGCGCTCCAAATTATGCACATATTTGTGAACAGGGCGCATGGTGGCAAAGGAGAGCGCCGCAATGGCGTACTTGGATGCGTGCATTGTCATGCTATACTGGATAACCCAATTGGTGCTGCGCAAATAAGTGAAGCAAATGCTATGCTTCGTAAATGCAAAGACTATTTAATAGAAGTGGAACACATTGAACTCACAGAACGTGAACTGTGCGACCAACTTAAGTTCAGTAAGGAAAGAGATTTACCTCCCGTGGCTATCGCTGTGGCGCCTGCTACGCCAACATGGCAACCTAAGTGTGGGGATTGTAAATATTGCGTGCGCAATAGGCGTACGAACAGTACGCTACCTAGTTATTTTTGCAAGAAACATTACTGCCCAGCCAAACGCTCTGCAGTAGCATGTAAGGAGTGGGAAAAATATGACAGTAGAGGAAAGAACCAAAACACTTATAAATAATCTAACCAATTATCAACTATTCAAGTTTTGGAATGAACTTGATAAATGGATTAGTATTAGTCATTATATTGATATGGGTATGAAAATTAGCGCCCGTCAATATGAGTCGCTTAAAAGATTTTATGATGCGTGTATGTGCCCCATGCCTTTGTGCAAGGTCGGCGCACCAGTCCAAACTTTGTAAATTCGGGTAGGTGCTCGGTTGTTATACAAAACATTTGTTCGGTATTTTACTAAACCCACCCCCACCCATACAAAAAAAGACTTTTACAAGTCTTTTTTATAGTGTCCAGTTACTAGGATTTTTTCTAATATCTTTTACAATGTATCTAAATGTAAAAGCAAACATTAAGTAAATAATTACTTCAAATATTAAGTTAAAATATAAACCATTTAATTTGATATGATGTATAATGCTTACTATTCCTAATATACTCATTAAAATAAATGTTATATTTTCCCATTTTACCTTTCTTAACTTTTTCATTAAAATCACAACCTTTCTTTATCTTACATATATAGTATAACACTTAATAAAATAAAAGTCAATAGTTTTTTTAAAAAAAATTAAAAAAAGTTTACATTTACATTTTTAAAAAAGATTTAAAAAAGTTATTGACTTAATAAGTTAATAATGATATAATTATAATGTAATAAGTTAAGAGAATAAAAACTAATTAAAAAAAGTTAATAATAATACTTGACTTGTTATAAGTTATATGTTATACTATATATGTAATAAGAAAATAGTATTTAAAAACTTTTTAAAAAAGTTATAAAAAATACTTGACTTATTAAAAAGTATATGATATAATAAAAGTGTAATAAAGATAAGGGTATTACATAAAAGGTATAAAAAAAATTAAAAAAAGTTTAAAAAAGACTTGACTTTAATTAAAAAAAATGTTATACTAATAATGTAATAAAGATAAAGTTATTACAAAAAGTTCTTTGAAAAAGTCAAACATAATATACTAATCTTTAAGTTATTAAGTTAATGATTTAATGATTTAAAGATTAGTTAATACAACTAATCAAGTGTTATTTTATTCATTAGAATAAAAAAGAAAGGTTGTGATATTATGGAAAAAATGACACAAAAACAAATCTTTGCACTAGGACTAGTAGCACTAGAAGAGAAAGGTATCAATGCTTATGTTGCTATTGAAAAATATGCTACACAATTAAAAAATAATAGCATTGACACACAAAAAATCAATTCAATAAATGCTACATTTGCAAGTTTAGCAAGTAAAGGACTTGTAAACAAAGAAAAAAGAGTTTACAAAGATAAGTTAGTTACTTACTATGTAATCACTGAAAAAGGACTTGCAAACCTTAACAAAGAAGAAGAAAAGTAATTTTCTTCTTTGAGTATCTAACTATAAAAGGTTAGGTATTCAAAGAAGCAAATTAAAAGTTGCTTCAAAGTTCTTTGAAAAATATGCTTGTTTATATCTTCTTAAAGATAATTTAGGGGGTTTTAAAACTAAATTAAGAAAAGGAAGGTATAAAATGAAAAGTATAAGAAAAATAAGTCTAAATGATACTAACAATAGGTATCTAGACCTAGACACTGAAACTATCCATAGTGGAATAGTTGAAAATGATAATGTAAAGGAAATTAAGGACATAATAGAAATATCTTGGAAAGTTCTTAATTGCGATGGTGTGGAAATACTAGGCACTAGAAAGGGTTTTATTGTAAAAGAGTTTTGGGAAAATCAAGACTATTTACTATCTAGCAATTACGCTATGAGTAAAGGGCAAATAGTTGAAAGTCAAAACTTTGCAATAAATAAAATTGACTATTGGAAAGACCAAATAGAAAAGGGCAACCTAGAAATAAGGTCTTGGGGTGCTATCATGCAACAATTAGCAAAGGACATTAAGGACTACAATATTACAATATTTAGTGCTTACAATGCTAAGTTTGATAGACAAGCAATTTATTGCACAAGTCAATTGATACCATACAAAAACTATTGTAAAGGTCTATGGGAATTAGATACCCTAGACATCATGAAAATTGTTGAAATATTTGCAAAGCAAAGGGACTTTAAAAAGTGGGCTGATAATCATGGTGCTATAAGTCAAAAAGGCAACTATGAGTGCAAAGCCGAAACTCTTTATAGATACCTAACAAACAACAATGAAAAAATGCAAATGGACGTTCCCGATAGTTATTGTTGGGCGGAAAGTCATATTGCACTAGAAGACATTGATTGTGAGGGTGTTATCTTACAAGCGGCAATTTCTCTATCTAGAAGAAAAAGAGAAATCAAAGTTGAAGTTAATACCTATGGTAACTGGCAAACATTCAATAAGATAATTAAGTTAGTCAATACTAAAAAGACTAAAACAACAAAAAAACAATTAAGTTTAATTGAAGACTAAGGGGGTTAGTTTGATTTAGATATAACAAGCATATTTTCAAAGGCATATTTCACAACCTTTTAATTATAGATTAGGGTTGCAACCATGGGGCATAAAATTGCCCCTTAATTTTTTTTGTAAAAAAGTTGTAAAAAGGTATTGACAAATTAAAAAATTGTGGTATAATATAAATGCTTTTAAAGAGAGAACCCCTTTTTGAAAGCAAATACTTTTCATTTTAAGATAAGTGTATTTTACACAACCTTTTACACTTATCAATTGATTATAAAATAGGGCATCTTATACCCCTATTTTTTTTTTTTATTGCTTAAATCATTGAGGGAACCGAACAAATGTTCGGCTTTTTTTGTATCTGTTAATAGGTAGGGGTAACCAAAGGTAAAGGTTAGGTACCGGATACCAACCTATTAGGTCGGGCCCAAGGAGCTGCGAGGGGAGCTGCGGTAGCGCTGCCCCGCAAGCGGGCTTGACATGTCAATTTACATGTAAAGGAGCTGCATAGCAGCTGTAAAGCGTGGGCGTAAACCCCGCGTAAATAAAAAAAAAAAAAAAAAAAAATACTTCCCCTTTTATTATACCATATTTCGGTCCCGATTGTCAAGATTTTTTTAGAAAATTTTTTAAAAAAATTTGAGCGATTTTTCTTGACTTTCGAACCCGTTTGTGGTATAATAGAATTATGAAAGATGAAAAAAGAGAAACAAGTTCATCTAGTAGTGTTGGGCGTGGGCTTTTGCCCCCCCAACCCCCCAAACTTATATTATATCATAAGGAGCTGCGTCTTGTCAAGACTTTTTAAGAAAAAAAATTAAAAAAAATTCTTCAAAAAGTGTTGCAATTCGGTTCTAAATGTGATATAATTATATTAGAAAAGATGAGAAAAGACAAAAAAAGTTGAAAGCAAAAAAATAAAAAAAAATAGTTGACTTCTTCTCCAAGATATGATATAATATATATATAAAGAAAAGAAAAGAAGTCAAAAAACTTCAGCAAAAATCTTTTCAAAAAGTGTTGACTTTCACTTAAGATTGTGATATAATATATATGACAATGAAAAAAGTCAAAAATAAATAAGGAAAGGGCATATACGATAGTCAGGTATATGTTAGGGTGAGTAAAATGGCTAAATTAACTAAAAATATGGTAGAAGTATTAGGAGTATTAAAAGACTTCGAAAAAGGAGCATTCGCTAGAGAAGTATTAGCAAAAGTTGAAGGCAAAACATTCAACGGAGTTAACGCTACATTAGCAGCAGCTGCTGGAAAAGGTTTCTGCACTAAAGTAAAAGCAGTATTCGGTGAAGGTGAAGGTGCTAAAATGTTAACTAAATACACTATCACTGAAGCAGGTGTTAAAGCAATCGAAACTCCTGAAGAAGAAGATGCTGAATAGCATCTTTTTTTATGTTTATTTTTTTTTTTTATAAAAAACACTCCTCATTATAATATAATTATACACCATTTGCGTAGCAATTGTCAACTGTTTTTTTAAAATTTTATGCGAAATATCGCCCGCATATTTTTCCGAGTTACTGGCGGCATATTTTTCCTAGCGCAACATGCTCCGCTCCCGCCCCCTAAAAGGAGCTGGGGAGCTGCCCTCTATATTCTGCTGGCGCCCAAAGGAGCTGCATCCCTGTATAAAATTCCTAGGGGGGCCACCCCCGAACAAATGTTCGCAAAGGAGCTGCGCAACGAGCTAGCGAGTATCTGCACCACAAAGGAGCTGTATGGAGCAATTGACTGGTCTAATGAGGCAATAGGAGCTGCCAAGCTCCGTCCAAGAATAGATATATATAATAATAATACTCTCCCATTCTAATATAATTATACACCAAAATGGAAGCGTTTGTCTAGTATTTTTGAAAAAAATAAAAGAGGAATTTTGCATTCCCCTAAAATATAAAAAATAATTAAAGTTAAATATACCGTTTAAAAGCGATTTAAGGTACCGTACGCCGCTTTTTTAATAAAAGTAATATAAATATATTATAAAGAGCGTTTCATCGTTCTAAAGTGGCTTAAAATAGAAATTTCACAAAATAGTTGACAGGAGCCACCTCTGTGGAGGTACCTCATCCCCCACTATTCCCCACTGCGTAGCACATACACAAAAAAATAGGTATAATAATACATAGAGTATATATACACATATTATTACTTATACATATACTTATACTTATACTATAT
>ULRD01008298.1_pt1 | contig 86453 bp, 84 predicted proteins | sample 1955181 | NCBI WGS metagenome assembly ULRD01 (sample SAMEA4835675, study PRJEB28245) | human gut metagenome | biome: gut microbiome; material: fecal sample | place: Denmark | collected 2008
ATTCTCTCGTTAATGTCGCATAGTTACGATTTCTTCGTTCTCCGAACTGTCGAAATCGTAAACAAATATTCGCAATCCGAGCTATCGCTCTACTTGCAATGCTTCTTAAACTCGAGAATAAGCGCTGTCGCGCTTCTCGTCCTGCGCTGCAGGACATTCTCTCGTTAATGTCGCAATGAAAACAAATGTCACCTACGGTGTCGCTTGTTTTCATTTTGCTCCATTATATCATAAATACACAATTTTTTCTATAATTAGATGATTTTTATGTTAATTTTGTATAAACTTCACAAATTATCTGTATTGTATTAAAGCATTTCACACATCTGCGAGGCAAGATTGCGCTATCATAAAATAAAAAAGGACTGATGTTTCCATCAATCCTTTTATGTTTGTGTTATGAAATCAGCTATTAAACTAACTCAAGAACTACTTCCATAGCTGCATCGCCTTTACGCTGGCCAATTTTGATGATTCTGGTATAACCACCCTTACGGTCTGCATACTTGGGTGCTACTTCATCGAAAAGCTTTGCTACAAGGTCAACTTCCTTGGTGTTTTTCTTCTTACCTGCTGCTGCGGTAGGAACTTCCACTACAGGATTTAATACCTTTAACATCTGACGGCGAGCATGAAGTCTGGAAGGCATATCCTTCTTAATCTTCTTTTCTACTTCGTCGTAAACAGTAACGGTAACACCGTTTTCAACTCTCATAATCTTACCGTCTTTGTCGCGATGTGTTTCGGAAAGAACCTTACCGGTTTCCTTATCAACGATCTGCTTTACTCTCTTGCCGTCTTTATCCTTGCGGGCAACCTTAGCTTTTACGGTAACTTCTTCGAAGTTGTCTTTTTCTTTTACAGCTAAAGCAATGATGCCTTCAGCGATTTTCTGAACTTCTTTTGCTTTTGCTTCGGTGGTAACGATTTTACCGTTGTTTAACAGTGCGGTTACCTGGTTTCTTAATAATGCTTTTCTCTGGCTGCTTGTTCTGCCAAGCTTTCTATACTTTGCCATTTTTATTTCCTCTCTTTCATGGTACATCCGGCTTCGCACATTGGACTTACATACCGAATGCGGTTGTTTTGCCACTTAGGGAAACTTACTGCATACCTGTCGGCTTTACTGCAGTGAGTTCTTTTTATTCATCACTGGGCTTTAACTGTAATCCCAGTTCTTTTAACTTAGCTAAAACTTCTTCCAGAGACTTACGTCCGAGGTTACGAACCTTCATCATATCTTCAGAAGTCTTATTGGTAAGTTCTTCTACAGTATTGATACCTGCTCTCTTTAAGCAGTTGTAGGAACGAACGGATAACTCCAGTTCGTCAATACTCATTTCCATTACCTTTTCTTTTTCATCATCTTCTTTTTCAATCATGACTTCTGCAGTCTTGGCATTTTCGGATAAATCAATGAAAAGGCTTAAATGTTCGCTGAGTACTTTTGCAGCCAGGCTGACAGCTTCATCGGGCTCTAAGGTACCATTGGTATATACATCCAATGTAAGCTTATCAAAGTCTGTAATCTGACCTACACGGGTATTTTCTACTGTCACATTGACTCTTTCAACCGGTGTATAAATGGAATCGATAGCGATTACGCCAATCGGCAGATCATCCGTTTTGTTCTTATCGGCGCTGACATAACCTCTGCCTTTTGTGATGGTAAGTTCCATGTATAATTTGGTGTCCTTGCCGCCGCTTAAGGTAGCAATAACCAAATCCGGATTCATGATTTCAATATCCTGGTCTGCCTGGATATCAGAAGCATGTACCACACCTTCGCCTTCAAACTCGATATAAGCGGTCTTGGGCTCGTTGGTTTCGCTGTTGTCTCTGATTGCAAGACTCTTGATATTCATGATGATCTCGGTTACATCTTCTTTTACTCCGGGAATGGAACTGAATTCGTGTAACACACCTTCAATCTTCACCTGGCTGACTGCTGCGCCGGGCAGGGAAGAAAGCATAATTCTTCTTAAAGAATTACCGAGTGTAATGCCGTAACCTCTTTCCAAAGGTTCAACCACGAATCTGCCATACTTTTTGTCTTCGGAAATCTCAGCAACCTCAATATTAGGTCTTTCAAAATCAAACACTGCAAATACCCTCCTTTACGAACAATTTTAATTAAGGCTTATTTAGAATATAATTCGACAATAAGCATCTCGTCTACGGGAACATCGATCTGTTCTCTGGTAGGGAGTGCCTTTACAGTTCCTTTTAATGCTTCGATATCTGCATCCAGCCACTCAGGAATTAATCTTCCGCCGGTAACTTCCACGATATCTTTGTATCTCTGTAAAGATTTGGATTTTTCTCTGATTTCGATTACATCCCCAGCTTTAACTAAATAGGAAGGTACGTTGATGCACTTGCCGTTTACTAATACATGCTTATGACCAACGATCTGTCTTGCTTCTCTTCTTGTTCTTGCAAAGCCCATTCTGAAAATGATGCTGTCAAGTCTGCTCTCCAGAAGAGTCATAAGGTTTTCACCGGTCATACCCTTCATTCTATCAGCCTTTTCATAGTAGTTTCTGAAAGGCTTTTCCAGAACGCCGTAGATGAATTTTGCTTTCTGCTTCTCTCTTAACTGGAGACCATACTCGCTCATCTTCTTGCCTGCTCTTGCAGAGGTTCTGTTGGATTTCTTGTCATAACCCAGGTATGCGGGTTCAAGACCTAAGCTTCTACATCTTTTCAGTACAGGTACTTTATTAACTGCCATTGTTTTAATTCCTTTCTGTGAGGTCAAGCCTCTTACTATTGTTTACAGTGCGTAATTTACGCTACTTTCTTCCAACTCATGTTAAATACCGTGTCAGTACAGGGTACTACACACGACGTCTCTTAGGCGGACGGCATCCGTTGTGAGGAACGGGTGTTACGTCACGAATGCTTGTTACTTCCAGACCACATGCTGAAAGAGCACGGATTGCTGCTTCACGTCCTGAACCAGGTCCCTTTACAAATACATCTACTGTCTTTAATCCATGAATTAAAGCAGCCTTGGTAGCGGTTTCTGCTGCCATCTGAGCTGCATACGGAGTAGATTTCTTTGAACCTCTAAATCCAAGACCACCGGCACTTGCCCAGCTTAATGCATTGCCTTCGCTATCAGTCAGAGTAACAATGGTATTGTTAAAAGAAGACTGAATATGTGCCTGTCCACGTTCAACGTTTTTCTTTACGCGCTTCTTAGCGACTTTCTTATTAGCTACTGTTGCTTTCTTAGCCATGATAAACTAACCTACTTTCTCAATTTTGTCTACAGTTACGAAAATATTTGTCTGGTTGGTACAGTCAAGAAGTCAATTATTTCTTCTTGTTTGCTACTGTACGCTTAGGACCCTTACGTGTTCTTGCATTGGTCTTTGTTTTCTGACCACGAACGGGCAGACCTTTACGATGACGAACACCACGATAGCAGCCGATTTCCTGTAATCTCTTGATGTTCAGAGCGATTTCTCTCTTTAAATCACCTTCTACAGTTACGTCTAACTTTTCCATAGCTTCACTGATTTTCTTTACTTCGTCATCTGTCAGCTCTCTGACACGGGTATCAGGATTTACACCTGCTTCTGCGAGGATTTTGTTTGCTGTTACTCTGCCAATTCCATAGACATAAGTCAAACCAATCTCCACACGTTTTTCTCTAGGTAAGTCAACACCTGCAATACGAGCCATTTACGTTTTCCTCCATTCAATAGTTACTAAGTTGATTGGGGCTTTCACCCAACCGGACGTCAATCGTTCAATCCGATCTTTCCGGAACGGACATACCGAACCGGTATCAACAAGTAATCTCCCGCAAGCTCCGCCATTATCTATAAAAAGCCCGTGTTTTTATTACACGGGTATTTTCAGCCGCATACAATAATGGGACAAGAACTCACATACCTGATTCATAAACCAGGTTGGTGATTATCCCTGTCTCTGTTTGTGTTTCGGATTTTCGCAGATTACTCTGATACGTCCTTTTCTTTTGATGATTTTGCACTTTTCGCAAATCGGTTTTACTGATGATCTAACCTTCACGTTAAACCCTCCTTTCAAAAAAGACCGTTTTACATTATAGCATGTAGTTGCTTGGTTTACAAGTATTTTTTAGAAAATTTGCAGAGATAAATTTATTTATCTCTCCAGATAATTCTTCCCTTTGACAAATCATAGGGGGATAATTCCAATGTTACCTTATCGCCCGGAAGAATACGAATGAAATTCTGTCTCAGCTTACCGCTGATGTGTGCCAGAACCTTGTGTCCATTTTCCAGCTCTACCTGGAACATGGTGTTGGGAAGCTTTTCAATAACGGTTCCCTCGATTTCGATTACATCTGCCTTAGACATTTTTTACCTCCTCACTTTCCATGATTTTGATGCTTCTTTTGATTTCCTCATTTCGGATGGCATCCCCTGCCAAAAGCTTTTTCCGCAGTGCGTCATCGCTTCTTTTTACCGGCTGAATATGTTTTTTATTCTTTTTCTTGGGATGCTCTATGGTTTTAAGGAGTCCGTCGCAAAGTGTGACAGACTCTTTATCCTCTTTTATAATAAGGTACAGTGTTCCTTTATCGTGACCGGCCTTGGAATAGGCGTACATACCTGTTAATGTCTCCATGGACTTCTCCTTTATTAACGGGATTAGATTAATAGAGAGTCAGGATTTCGGGCTCTCCGTCCGTTATAAGAATGGTATTCTCATAATGTGCGGAGAGGGAACCGTCTTCCGTAACAACCGTCCAGTCATCATCCAGCCATACGACATCGGGTCTGCCGATGTTTATCATGGGTTCGATTGCCAGTGTCATACCTGCCTGCAGCCTGGGTCCCTTTCTCTTCTGTGCAAAGTTGGGAATCTGGGGATCTTCGTGCAGGGCGGTACCGATACCGTGACCCACAAGGTCTCTTACAATACCATAGCCAAACTGTGAAATGTAAGCATCAATCGCATTGGAAATGTCATGAAGATGGTTGCCGTCTTTGGCATATTTGATACCTTCAAAAAAGCTCTGTCTGGTTCTTTCCATTAAAAGCTTTGCTTCTTCGCTGACTTCGCCCACTGCAATGGTCCTTGCCATATCGGAGTGATATCCTTTGTAAATAAGGCCAGCATCCAGGCTGACGATATCACCTTCCTGTAAAATATGATGCTTCATGGGGATGCCGTGTACGACTTCATCGTTTACGGATACGCAGATGGATGCCGGATATCCGTTGTAATGCAGGAAATTCGGAATGCATCCGTGCCCTCTGATAAGTTTGTCTCCGAGAATATTGATGTCCATGGTGGACATTCCCGGTTTTACCGCTCTCTCCATGTTCTGGAATACATCTGCAAGCAGCTTGCAGGATTCCCGCATGAGTTCTATTTCTCTTGCAGATTTTACTGTTATTGCCATTTCTTTTGCCTTTCTTAACCTAAGATGGCAACGATGGATGCAAAGACATCCTGCATATCCACAGTGCCGTCTACGCTCTTTAATACACCCTTCCCGGTATAGAAATCGATCAGGGGCTGTGTCTGGTCATGGTAAACCTTCAGACGGTTTAAGACGGTTTCCGGCTTGTCATCGTCACGAAGAATAAGGGGCTCGCCGCACTTGTCGCATACACCTTCCTTCTTGGGAGGAATGTGCTCGATGTGGTAGGTTGCGCCGCAGGCTACGCATGCGCGTCTGCCGGACATTCTCTTTACGATGTTTTCATCGGGAACGTCTACGTTGATTGCATAGTCGATTTTATCGTTTAATTCGGTAAGCGCTTTGTCCAGTACTTCTGCCTGGGGAATGGTTCTGGGGAAACCGTCCAGCACGTAACCGTTTGCACAGTCGGGCTGTGCCACTCTGTCCAAAAGAATTTTTACAGTCAGTTCATCAGGTACCAAAAGTCCCTGATCCATGTACTTCTTTGCTTCTTTACCAAGTTCTGTGCCGTTCTTGATGTTTGCGCGGAAAATATCTCCTGTGGAAATGTGAGGAATCTGATATTTGTCAGCAATCATCTTGGCTTGTGTACCTTTGCCTGCGCCCGGAGCGCCCAACATAATTATCTTCATATATTCACCATGCCTTTCTGTGCTTTATAAGCCTAACATTACTTATTTTACAGTGTATTTGCGATGTTTGCAACATGATAATGAAAAAAACAACACGGAAATCAAAAAAGTATCCGGAGTTTTGCTCCGGATACTAAGTTTTAATCATTTAAAAAACCTTTGTAATTTCTGACAAGCATCTGGGACTCAATCTGTTTCATGGTCTCCAAAATAACACTTACAATAATGATAAGGCTGGTTCCACCGAAGGAAACGCTTGCTTTGAAAATACCGTTGAAAATGTACGGCAGAATACCGATAATGGTAAGACCGACCGCACCGATGAAGATGACATAATTAAGAACCTTTGTCAGGTAATCACTTGTCGGCTTGCCGGGTCTGATACCGGGAATAAATCCGCCCTGCTTCTTCATGTTGTCCGCTACCATCAAAGGATTGAAGGTAATGGAGGTATAGAAGTAAGCAAAGAAGATAACCAGTACGATGTATACTAACATACCAATCGTATACTTGGGCTGCTGTAAGCTGCACCAGTTACCGGAGTTTAAGTATTTTAAGATTTCTGCCCAAACACCGGCGGTATTATATTTTACAAAGGAGCTGATAATCAGCGGGAACTGCAGTAAGGACTGTGCAAAAATGATGGGGATAACGCCTGCGGTATTTACCTTTAAGGGAATACTGGAGGACTGTCCGCCTACAAGTCTTCTGCCCTGTACCTTCTGTGCATACTGCACGGGAATCTTACGTGTACCATCGTTTAAGATGATAACCAGTACAACCATCAGGACGATGATTGCCAGAATGATTACGGCTGCAAGAGCGGCGCTTGCGAAAGGCTTGCCCTTCACGAACTGCTGATACAGATTGTAAAGATCCTGAGGCAGTCGGGAAATGATGTTGATTACCAGGACAATGGAAATACCGTTTCCAACGCCGTTTTCGGTAATTCTTTCACCGACCCACATAAGGAATGCACTACCTGCCGTCATGGTTACGATAGCGGTAATGATGTTCAGTGCGTTACGCGCCATGATACCCTGGTTTGCAAAAGCAATTGCCATTGCACTTGCCTGAATCAGTGCCAGAGCTACGGTCACATAACGGGTTATGGATGCTAACTTCTTTCTGCCGTCCTCGCCGTCCTTCTGCATTTCTTCCAGCTTCGGAATTGCAATGGTAAGAAGCTGAATGATAATAGAGGATGTGATGTACGGGTTGATGTTCAATGACAGGATGGACATATTGGTAAAGGAACCACCTGTAATGGCATCAAAGAAGCTTAAAGCGCCTCCCATTCCGCTGGTCTGCTGAGCAAACCAGGCGCGGAAGGTTTCTCCGTTAATGCCCGGTACCGGCAGTGTAGAGCCGATACGGATAATAACGAGCATTACGAAGGTATAAAAGATTTTTTTTCTGATATCCTTGATTTTAAATGCATTTTTCAGTGTTGTAAGCATATTACATCACCTCTGCACTTCCACCAAGAGCTTCGATTTTTTCTTTAGCGGAAGCACTGAACGCATCAGCCTTAACCGTAAGCTTCTTAGTTAACTCTCCATTTCCAAGGATCTTTACGCCATCTCTGGGGTTCTTGATAATGCCTGCTTCCATAAGTGCATTTACATCTACGGTGCTGCCGTTATCAAAAACTTCAAGAGCACTTAAGTTGATTGCAACGATATCCTTTGTATTTCTGTTGGTGAAGCCTCTCTTAGGAATACGTCTGTATAAAGGCATCTGACCACCTTCAAAACCGATTCTGGGTGCTCCGGAACGTGCTTTCTGTCCCTTATGTCCCTTACCGGCAGTCTTGCCATTACCTGAACCATGTCCACGGCCTCTTCTAAAATTATCACTATGCTTGGAACCTTCTGCGGGTCTTAAATTTGATAATTCCATTCTGACACCTCCTATCCGTTTATACTTCTTCTACTTTAATTAAATGACTAATCTGCTGAATCTGTCCTCTTGTAGCTGCATTATCCGGAAGGATAACAGACTTGTTCAGTTTTCTCAGTCCCATGGAAAGTGCTGTTGCCTTGTTCTTGGGAACAGCTCCAATGGTGGACTTAACTAATGTGATTTTTAACATTTTATTCTCTGCCATTGTCTTTTTTCTCCTTTCAAACCATTTGTTTAATCGGTTGCCCGATTAAGCGAGGATTTCGTTTACTGATTTGTCACGGTTTTTAGCTACTTCTTCCGGGGACTTCAGCTTGCTTAAGCCTGCAATGGTTGCCAGAACAACGTTCTGCTTATTGTTGGAGCCCAGAGATTTGGTACGGATATTCTTGATACCTGCAAGTTCGCAAACGATACGAGCAGGACCACCAGCGATGATACCGGTACCATCGGGAGCCTTCTTCAAAAGAACATTAGCGGAGCCATAAGTACCAATGAAGTCGTGTGTAATACTGTTGTTTTCATCCATAGCAACATTTACGATGTGCTTCATGGCATCTTCTTTACCCTTACGGATTGCTTCAGGAATTTCTACAGCCTTGCCAAGTCCTGCGCCTACATGACCGTTGCCGTCACCAACTACTACTAAAGCGGTAAAACGCATGGTACGTCCACCCTTTACAGTCTTGGATACACGCTTAATAACAACGACCTTATCCATTAATTCAAGCTGACTTGCATCTACGATTGTCTGTTTCATATGTCTTCTCCCTTTCCTAGAATTGTAAGCCAGCTTCTCTGGCTGCTTCAGCTAATGCTGCGATTTTACCCTGGTATATAAAGCCGCCTCTATCAAAGACTACTTCAGAGATGCCTTTTTCCAGTGCTCTCTTTGCAATTACAGTTCCAAGATATGCTGCTGCATCAACGTTATTGGTCTTTTCCAGCTCTGCCTTGATTTCTTTTTCAAGAGTGGAAGCAGATACTAATGTGTTACCAACTGTATCGTCGATAATTTGAGCATACATATGATTATTGCTTCTGAATACGGCCAGACGAGGTCTTTCGGCAGTACCGCTGAAACGGTTACGTATTCTCATGTGCTTTTTAACACGAATTTCTTGTCTTGATTCTTTACTAACCATTTTCATACTCTCCTTATCTGTTATTTCTTACCGGTCTTACCAACTTTACGTCTGATTGTCTCATCAGCATACTTAATACCCTTGCCCTTGTAAGGTTCAGGTCTTCTCTTATCTCTGATTTCAGCTGCGAATTGGCCAACTTTTTCTTTATCAATACCTTTTACGATAATGATGTTCTGTCCGTCAAGAACTGTTTCAATACCTTCGGGATCGGTCATCTCTACGGGATGAGAGTATCCTAAGGATAAGGTCAGAACCTTACCGGACTTAGCTGCTCTGTAACCTACACCGTTTACTTCCAGCTTCTTTTCATAGCCTTCGGTAACACCGACTACCATGTTATGAATAAGAGTTCTGGTTAAACCATGTAAAGATTTCATTTTCTTTAAATCATTGGGTCTTGAAACTACTACTTCTGCGCCCTCAACTTTGATTTCCATCTCGTGAGGAAGAACTCTCTCAAGAGTTCCCTTAGGACCCTTAACGGTCACTTTGTTATTTTCTGCAACCTCTACAGTTACGCCTGCAGGAATTGCGATTGGCATTCTACCTATACGTGACATGCCCGTACCTCCTATAATATTTTATTAGGTTTATAGTTTCCGGTTAATTACCATACGAATGCAAGAACTTCGCCGCCAACCTGCAGCTCTCTTGCCTTCTTGTCGGTTACAACACCCTGGTTTGTGGAAATGATTGCAATACCGAGTCCGCCGAGTACCTTAGGCAGATCTTCCTTGCCGGCATATACACGAAGACCGGGCTTGCTGATTCTCTTGATACCGGAGATGATTCTTTCGGTCTTATCTGCATTGTACTTTAAAGTAATGCGGATGGTCTTGAAGTTGCCCTCTTCTACGATATCGTATTTCTTAATATAGCCTTCTTCTAATAAAATCTGTGCAATAGCCAGTTTCATTTTGGAAGAAGGAACATCAACTGTGTCATGTTTTGCAGTGTTTGCGTTACGGATTCTTGTAAGCATATCTGCAATAGGATCACTCATAGTCATGATTTAGTTTCCTCCTTATAATTTTGACTTGAACCATGCTTAAATAATTAGTTAGATTTTCTAAGTCGGCGTTTTGTGCCGGCTTAGGAAATCTTTTCATCCTTACCAGCTTGCTTTCTTCACGCCGGGAATCTGTCCCTTATATGCAAGTTCACGGAAGCAAACTCTGCAAATTCCATATTTTCTTAAAACAGAATGGGGACGTCCGCAGATCTTGCAACGTGTGTAAGCCTGGGTAGAGAACTTGGGCTTACGCTGCTGTTTTAACTTCATAGATGTCTTAGCCATGAATTTACCTCCTATTTAGCGAAGGGCATGTTGAATAATCTTAATAATTCACGTGCCTCTTCATCTGTCTTTGCGGTGGTTACGATAATGATATCCATACCTCTTACCTTATCTACCTTATCATATTCGATTTCAGGGAAGATAATCTGTTCCTTAATACCAAGTGCATAGTTACCTCTGCCGTCGAATGCGTTAGGGTTTACACCTCTGAAGTCACGTACACGGGGTAATGCCAAGTTTACCAGACGATCCAGGAACTCATACATCTTGTCACCACGTAAGGTGGTCTTGCATCCGATAGGCATACCTTCACGGATTTTGAAGTTTGCTACGGAATTCTTAGCCTTGGTCAGAATAGCTTTCTGTCCGGTAATGGTTTCCATATCCTTAACAGCGCCTTCCAGAACCTTTGCGTTTTCCTTTGCTTCACCAACGCCCATGTTGATTACGATTTTGTCAATCTTGGGGATTTCCATTACATTCTTGTAACCGAACTTCTTAACCATGGCGTCTTTAATTTCACTGTTATATAAATCTTTAAGTCTGCTCACGCTTTGTTTCCTCCTTCCCCGAATTAATCAATCACTTTGCCGGTTGTCTTAGCAACACGAACTTTTTTGCCGTCTTCTACCTTGAAGCCGATTCTGGTAACCTTTCCTTCGTGAACATACATTACGTTGGACAGGTCAATCGGAGCTTCTTTCTGAAGAATTCCGCCGTTGGGGTTAGCCTGAGAAGGTTTTGCATGCTTTGTAATCATGTTTACGCCTTCAACTGTTACTTTGCTGTTCTTGTGGTCTACGGCAATAACTTTGCCTTCCTTGCCGTTATCTTTGCCGGCGATGACCTTTACGGTATCACCTTTTTTGATTTTTAATGTAGCCATGGGATACCTCCTTATAATACTTCGGGTGCAAGGGAAACAATCTTCATGAACTGCTTCTCACGAAGTTCTCTCGCTACCGGTCCAAAGATACGAGTTCCTCTCGGAGTCTTGTCATCTTTGATGATTACTGCAGCATTTTCATCAAATTTGATGTAAGAACCATCTTTACGACGTGCGCCTTTAACGGAACGAACGACAACAGCCTTTACTACATCACCTTTTTTTACAACGCCGCCTGGTGTTGCATCTTTAACAGAAGCAACAATGATATCGCCAATCTGTGCATATCTTCTTGTAGAGCCGCCCATAACTCTGATGCAGAGAAGTTCCTTTGCACCGGTGTTATCAGCAACCTTAAGTCTGCTCTCTTGCTGAACCATGTTATTTCTCCTTCCAAAATTGTACCGAAATTCTCTTTAGGCCTGGATTATTTAGCCTTTTCAACGATTTCAACAAGTCTCCATCTCTTATCCTTGGAGAGAGGTCTTGTTTCCATTACTTTAACGGTATCGCCAATATTGCATTCATTGTTTTCGTCATGAGCCTTTAATTTGTAAGTATCTTTTACGATCTTCTTGTAAAGGGGATGCTTAACATGCTCTTCAATAGCAACAACGATTGTCTTATCCATCTTATTGCTGATTACCTTACCGGTACGTGTTTTTCTTAAATTTCTTTCCACGATCAAAATCTCCTTTCTGAAATTCCACCCTCATGGGGCCTTGTGAACGAAACCGATTATGCGTTTGCTTTCTCGGTAATAACAGTCTGAATACGGGCAATATTTTTTCTTACTTCTTTAATTCTTGCTGTATTGTCCAACTGATTGGTTGCGTTCTGGAATCTCAAATTGAAAAGTTCTTTCTTTGCAGCAACTAATTCCTGTGCTAATTCTGCATCTGATTTATTTCTCAAATCTTCTACGAATTTATTCATTTTCTGCCACACCGCCTTCCAGATCTGCTTTAGAAACTACCTTGCACTTGCAAGGAAGCTTGTGCATTGCAAGACGTAATGCTTCTCTTGCAGATTCCTCGGGAACTCCTGCGATTTCAAACATTACACGTCCAGGTTTAACAACTGCTACCCAACCATCAACGGCACCTTTACCGGAACCCATACGAGTTCCAAGAGGCTTAACGGTTACGGGCTTATCCGGGAAAATCTTAATCCATACTTTACCGGTACGCTTGGTATAACGGGTAAGAGCAATACGGGCTGCTTCAATCTGATTTGCTTTGATCCAGCAAGGCTCTATTGCAACCAGACCGAATTCGCCGTAACTTAAGGTATTGCCTCTCATAGCTTTACCTGCCATACTGCCGCGGAACTGTTTACGACGCTTTACTCTCTTAGGCATTAACATAATTATTTCTCGCTCCCTTCCTGATTTTTAGTGGGAAGAACTTCGCCTTTGTAAATCCAAACCTTAACACCAACCTTACCGTATGTGGTGTCAGCTTCTGCGAAGCCATAGTCAATATCTGCTCTCAATGTCTGCAGAGGAATTGTTCCCTCGCTGTAGAACTCGGTACGAGCCATATCTGCACCGCCCAGACGTCCTGAACAGGAAGCCTTGATACCCTGTGCACCTGCCTTCATGGTTCTGCCCATGCAGGACTTCATGGCACGTCTGAAAGATACACGGTTTTCAAGCTGCTGTGCAATGTTTTCTGCAACGAGCTGTGCATCCTTATCCGGTCTCTTGATTTCTTTGATGTCAACTAAAACCTTCTTGCCGGTAAGCTTGGCAAGTTCTGCCTTAGTTACTTCGATTTCTGCACCACCCTTACCGATTACAACACCGGGCTTTGCGGTATAGATGATAACTTTTACTCTGTCAGATGTTCTTTCGATTTCAATCTTGGAAACACCTGCAGCATATAATTTCTTCTTCAGATACTTTCTGATGTTGTAGTCCTCTACTAAATAGTCAGAGAATTCAGCATCAGCGTACCATTTAGAATCCCAATCTTTAATAACGCCGACTCTAAGGCCGTGAGGATTAACTTTCTGTCCCATAACTCTTGACTCCCTTCCTATTTCTTCTCATCCAGAATAACGGTGATGTGGCTCATCTGCTTCTCAATTCTGTATGCTCTGCCCTGTGCTCTGGGTCTTACTCTCTTCATGGTAGGTCCCTTGTTGGCGAAGCATTCTGCAACATAAAGGTTAGCAGGATTCATACCATTATTATTTTCAGCATTGGCTACTGCAGATTCCAATAACTTCTTTACAACGCTTGATGCATATCTGGGATTATAGGTTAAGATTGCCAGAGCAGTCTGAACATCCTTGCCTCTGATGGCATCCAATACGAAACATGCTTTCTGAACAGAAACTCTTGCGTAAGAGATCTTAGCTGAAGGTCTTGTATCTTTCTGCGCGTTTCTTTCTCTTTTAATTTGACTTCTATGTCCCTTAGCCATAGAATTGGTCCTCCTTTCAACTATGGAAGTGAAATTATCTTACTTTTGACTTCTTTTCGTCTTTTCCATGTCCTCTAAATGTTCTGGTTGCAACGAACTCGCCGAGCTTGTGTCCAACCATATCTTCTGTTACATATACAGGAACGTGCTTTCTACCGTCATGTACTGCAATTGTATGTCCCACAAAAGAAGGGAAAATTGTAGAACGACGGGACCAGGTCTTGATAACCTGCTTCTGTCCTGATGCATTTAATGCGTCAACCTTTTTTAACAGGCTCTTGTCTGCGAAAGGTCCTTTTTTCAGTGATCTAGCCATTGTCTCTCCTCCTTAATTATTTGATGGCCTTGCCGTCTCTTCTTCTTACAATCAGCTTATTGGACTTGTTTTTCTTCTTACGTGTCTTTAAGCCGAGTGCAGGTTTGCCCCAAGGAGTGCAGGGACCCGGACGTCCGATACCGGTCTTGCCTTCACCACCACCGTGAGGATGGTCGTTAGGGTTCATAACGGAACCGCGAACGGTAGGACGGATACCCATGTGACGCTTACGTCCTGCTTTACCTAAGTTTACAAGGCTATGGTCTACATTGCCTACAATACCAACGGTTGCTCTGCAGTTGAGAGGAACCATTCTCATTTCACCGGAGGGAAGTCTTAAGGTAGCGTATTTGCCTTCCTTAGCCATCAGCTGTGCGCTGTTACCAGCGGAACGAACTAACTGGCCGCCCTTGCCGGGATATAATTCTACGTTGTGTACCTGAGTACCTACAGGGATCTGAGCCAAAGGCAGGCAGTTACCTGTTCTTACTTCTGCGTGCTCACCGTTCATAACCTTCATGCCGTCTGTCAGGCCTTCGGGTGCAAGAATGTAAGCCTTCTCGCCGTCTTCATAGCAGATAAGAGCGATGTTTGCAGTTCTGTTCGGGTCGTATTCGATACCGATTACAGTTGCAGGAATGCCATCCTTATATCTCTTGAAATCAATGATTCTGTATTTTCTTCTGGATCCGCCGCCGCGATGTCTGACGGTAATCTTACCCTGATTGTTACGACCAGCGCTCTTGTCTAAAGATACGCACAGTGATTTTTCAGGAACAGTCTTGGTAATCTCGGAAAAATCAGAACCGGTCATATTTCTTCTCGAAGGTGTATATGGGTTGTATGTCTTAATTCCCATTGTTGTATCTCCTTTGCTCAATTATTTTGCGCAGCCCCTAAGCCGCATACTTAAAAATCTTATAATCCAGCGAAGATTTCGATATCTTTGCTGTCAGCGGTAAGCCATACAACTGCTTTCTTGGTCTTAGCAGTCTTGCCGGTGGTCATGCCGCGTCTCTTATTCTTTCCGTCGTAGTTCAAGGTGTTAACTCTCTCTACTTTAGCGCCATCGAACATTTTTTCCACAGCTTCTTTAATCTGTGTCTTGTTTGCATCCGGATGAACCAGGAAAGTATATTTCTTTTCGCCCATACCGGCCATACTCTTTTCGGTAATAACCGGTTTGAGGATAACGTCATAGTATTTAATGTCTGCCATTATGCGTATACCTCCTCCATCTTTGCAACAGCGTCCTTGGTAAGAACAACAGTGCCTGCCTTCATCACGTCATAAACGTTTAAGGTGTTGGTTAAAGTGGTCTGAACAGCGGGGATGTTCTTTGCGGAAAGAACTACGTTTGCGTCGTTCTCAGCTAAAACAACAAGTCCCTTTGTTACGTTCAGGTTCTTCATAACGTTTGCAAAGCTCTTGGTCTTGATTTCGTCAAACTTAAGTTCGTCAACCACGATAAGCTTCTTGTCCTGAACCTTGCTGGTCAGTGCAGACTTAAGAGCTGCTCTCTTCTCTTTCTTGTTTAATTTGAAAGAGTAATCTCTGGGAACGGGAGCGAATACAACACCGCCGCCTGCCCACTGGGGAGATCTTGTTGAACCCTGTCTTGCATGACCGGTTCCTTTCTGTCTCCAAGGTTTTCTTCCGCCACCGGATACTTCAGAACGTGTCTTTGCTTTCTGTGTACCCTGACGATTATTTGCAAGCTGCTGAACAACTGCCATGTGTACCAGATGTTCGTTCACTTCTACGCCGAAAATAGCATCGTTTAAGTCGATTGTTCCGACTTCTTTGCCTTCCATGTTATAAACAGATACGTTTGCCATTTCTGTCTAAGTCCTCCTTTCATCTTCAAGCCGCAAGCGATTAGCTTTCTGCCTTTACGGTTTCTTTAATGGTCACTAATGCTTTCTTGGGACCGGGTACTGCGCCCTTTACTAAAAGTAAGTTCTTGTCAGCATCCACTCTTACTACTTCGAGGTTCTGAACGGTTACTTTTACGCAACCCATATGTCCGGGCATTCCTTTTCCCTTGAATACACGGCTGGGTGAGGAGCAGGCACCATTGGAACCCTGATGACGATGGAATTTGGAACCATGCTTCATAGGTCCTCTGTGCTGACCAAATCTCTTGATCGCACCCTGGAAACCTTTACCTTTGGAAATTGCGGAAGCATCAATCTTGTCGCCTGCTGCGAAGATATCAGCTTTAATCTCTGCACCGAGAGCATATTCTTCTGCATTTTCAAATTTGAATTCTCTTACATATCTCTTGGATGTCGTGCCGGCTTTCTTGAAATGTCCCTGCATAGCCTTGTTTACGCCGTGTGCGTGAACGATTTCTTTCTTTCCGCTTGCATCTTTGTTGATGATCTTGTCTTTCTTGTCTACGAAGCCAACCTGTACTGCGCTGTAACCGTCGTTTTCAACTGTTTTAACCTGGGTTACTACACAAGGTCCTGCCTGAAGAACGGTTACGGGAACAAGAACACCGTCTTCGTTGAAGATTTGAGTCATTCCGACTTTTGTTGCTAAAATTGCTTTCTTCATGTTTTCCTCCTGTTTATTCTACAGCGGGGCGCATACCGTATTCGATGTCCAATACCTTGCGTCCATACTAGTAGGGGATATTATGTTTCTTAAGATGTTGAATTACTTGTTCTTCATCTTAATATCAATGTAAACACCTGCAGGCATTTCCAGTCTCTGCAATGCATCAACTGTCTTCTGTGTCGGTGTAATGATATCGATAAGTCTCTTATGGGTTCTCTGCTCGAACTGTTCACGGGAATCTTTGTACTTGTGAACTGCACGGAGAATAGTAACTACTTCCTTTTTAGTAGGAAGGGGTACCGGTCCGCTTACCTGAGCTCCATTCTTCTTGACTGTTTCGATGATTTTTTTGGCAGATGCATCTACTAACTGATGATCGTACGCTTTCAGTGTAATTCTCATTACTTGACTCGTTGCCATAAAAAAAGTCGCCTCCTTTTCGCACTTTTAATTGAAGTACGACAAGCGGTGACTGTACACTCTCCCGTGTGTGTCCTACAGTCAAACACAATGTATTTGATCTGCTTCGTTTCTCACGGTTGTTTCTGCCTATCGGCAGACCTGATTGTCTGTACAGTGACTTGTCGTCAGTTTCCTAACTTGACATTCGCTCCACGGAAAACCTGCTATCCAGCATCACCCATCAGCAGCAACCTCACGCTTCATCGCTATCATGCCACAGCAAGGAGTATTTTACATTACTCCTCTAAAAAAAGCAAGTCCTTTTTCAAAAAAATTGTATTTAAATTGTACTTTTTTGAAAAAGGACCGATTTCTTCATTATTCTGTTTTTTCCTTGGCTGCTTCAAACATTTCTTCCACTTCTTTGGAAGGTTTCCTGTCAAGCAGGGATACGATAACCGCTGCCGCAAGTCCTACAGCAAAGCCGGGAATGATTTCGTAAAGGCCGGTGCTTTCCGACAGGAACGCATACCAGAGCGCATCTGTCACAAAGCCGCCCACAATACCGGCAACCGCACCCTTATAGGTAAATCTCTTCCAATATAGTGCAAGCACGATGGTGGGTCCGAATGCGGAGCCGAATGCCGCCCACGCACATTCCACCAGCGCCATGATGCCCTTACAGTTCGGACTTAACGCAATAACCAGAGCCACAACGGAGATAACGGCTACGATTATTCTGCCCGCCCAGAGCATTTCCTTATTGGAAGCATTCTTGCGGAATACGGGCTTGTATACATCTGACGCAAATGCGGAGGAGGATGCTAAAAGCTGGGAGTCCGCCGTACTCATGGAGGCCGCTAAAATTGCGGAAAGCAGAACACCGGAGAGCAATGCCGGGAACAGGCTTCTTACCATATATACAAAGATAAGGCTCTTGCTGCCGTCATCCAGGTATGTACCCAGGTATTCATGTCCTACCAGCGCCACTGCGGAAGCCATAATTAAAATAAGGGCTGTCCAGGTGCTACCCACAATACAGGATTTTTTCATTTCCTTTTCGGAACGGATGGACATGTAACGCACAAGGATGTGCGGCATACCCAGATACCCGAGTCCCCAGCCGAAACCACTTACAATATCGGAAATACTGCCCCAGTCCCATTTACCGGTAGATAAGAGGCTGTAGTAATGTTCGCCCGTAACAACCGGAGCAAGCGGTGTAAAGTCCGCACCACGCATGGCAAACAGCGCCACGATAGGAGCTGTAAGCAGGGCTAAGAGCATCAGCATGCCCTGGAAAAAGTCCGTCCAGCATACGGCATTGAACCCCCCTAAGAACGTATAGAATAAAATAACGCAGGTTGCTAAAATCATGTAGAACAGTTCATTCATCACAACATGCAGACCAAACAGATTGAATTCCACCACACCGAACACGGTAACAAACAGGGAACCGCATGCCACAATACTGGATGCCGCATAGATGCAGTAGGCAATAATAAAGATAATGGCACAGATAATCTGCAGCGCCGGATTTTTGGATTGGAAACGGTTTACCAGAAACTGTGGAATGGTAATGGAGACGTTTGCCTTAATGGAATACCGGCGAAGCCTCGGCGCCACAAAAATCCACGCACAAACGGTACCGATTAAAAGTCCAACAGAAATCCATACCTGACCCATACCGTATAAATAAATGGAACCGGGAAGTCCCATGAGCACCCATGCACTCATATCGGAGGCTCCGGCGGAAAGGGCTGCCACCAGTCCGTTCATATTTCTGCCGCCTAAGAAATAATCCTTATCTCCCGATTCAGTCTTCTTTCCTTTTAGAAAGAAATAAACTCCCATAGCCAGCACTACCACCAGGTAGCAGATAAAGGCCGCAAGTTCTACCATATCACCCTTCATAAGTTTTCTCCTTTGCGTATAAATATACATATCTTTCACATATTTATGAATTTTACAGTGTCTTAACGCAAAATACAAGTCTTTTCTTGCAAAGAATGGAAATTCTGTGTAGTATAAGAGAAGAATATATATAATAGAAGTAATTATTTAAGGAAAGGTTTGTTTATTACCATGTGGATTGCAAATAACTGGAAAGATTACGAAGTGCTGGATACCTCCGGCGGTGAAAAGCTGGAACGGTGGGGAAAATACCTGTTGGTACGTCCCGACCCCCAGGTCATCTGGAACACACCGCATGAGCATCCGGGCTGGAAAAAGAAAAACGGCCATTACCACAGGAGCAGCAAGGGCGGCGGCGAATGGGAGTTCATAAATCTCCCGGACGAATGGAGCATTTCCTATAAGGATCTCACCTTCCACTTAAAGCCCTTCAGCTTCAAGCATACCGGTCTGTTCCCGGAACAGGCTGTCAACTGGGACTGGTTTTCCAATCTGATTGCCCATGCAGGTCGCCCCGTAAAGGTACTGAACCTGTTTGCCTACACCGGAGGCGCCACTGTGTCCGCCGCTAAAGCCGGCGCACAGGTCACCCATGTGGATGCCTCCAAAGGCATGGTTTCCTGGGCAAAGGAAAATGCCACAGCCAGCGGCCTTGCCGATGCCCCCATCCGCTGGCTGGTGGATGACTGCACCAAGTTTGTGGAACGGGAAATCCGCCGCGGCAACCATTACGACGGCATTATCATGGATCCGCCCTCCTACGGCAGGGGTCCGAAGGGTGAAATCTGGAAAATCGAGGAAAATATCTTCCCCTTTGTGGAACTGACTGCAAAGCTTCTGTCGGACAAGCCCCTGTTCTTCCTCATCAACTCCTACACCACCGGGCTGCAGCCTGCGGTACTGTCCTATATGTTAAATCTTACCGTAAAGAAGCAGTTCGGCGGAACGGTTGCAGCAGAGGAAATCGGACTGCCGGTAAGCGGCACCGGGCTTGTGCTTCCCTGCGGTGCTTCCGGCCGCTGGCAGGCATAGGGGTTAGGTGCTTCCGCCACTCTTCCTGCGGTTGGTGTTGTTTGTTCGGTGTTGGCACTGTTTACAAGCATAAATAAAAAAAGAAAACGCCTGAGTTATTCGTTACAGACACGCTCTCGCTTCGCAGTCACCGTAGCGGTACATAAGGTGCTAAACTACAGCACCTAAGTACCGACGATGACTGAGAGTCTGTAAAGAATAAGCTCAGGCTGTTTTATTTGTAGGTTGTGCCTGCCATTACGTAGGCGGAAAGCTTACCGGTTATAAATGCCTGCCGCAGGCAGGAATACCACCGGAAGTGTTTCTATTATGGTAAAGATGTTATGCGTCGAACGCCTTAAATTTCTCATAGATGCTGTCGTACTTGGCAGTGATTTCCATATAGCGTTCCATGGTCAGGTTACGCTGTTTCTCGTAGCGGCTGATGATGTCGTCAAATTTTTTCAGCACCACGTCCACTATCTCTTTGCTTATCTTGCCGTTGTCGGCATCGTCTTTTAAGATCCCTTTTATTTTTTCCGGCGGAAAGGAGTCCTTGTAGCTTCTCTTGCTGTAAAGGGCACTTAAAATATCTCCCACCGCAACAATTCTTTCAAGCTGACTCAAATCCTCTGCCCGCAGTCCCTGTGGGTAACCGGTGCCATCCAGCTTCTCATGATGTCTGTATGCCACATTCACAATCCGCTCATCCATGATGCCTTCCAGAATCTTGCCGGTGATAACCACATGAGCCTTCATAATGCGCATTTCTTCATCGGTCAGCCGTCTCGGTGCCTCCAGTATGGAAAGCGGAATGACGATTTTGCCGATGTCATGTAAAAGAGAGCCGTAATACAGAATTTCCAAATCCCTGGTGCCCACATTCATGAGCTTGCCGATTTCCAGTGAAAACGCTTTGGTTGACATGGTATGGATAACCGTCTGCTGGCTCCTGAAATCAATGGAATACACCAGCATTTCCAGAAAGCCCTTCTTCTGTTGTTCATTGAAGGCGGCGCTCTTAAACAGTGCGCTCATTTCCTGTTTGTATTCGCCGGTTTTCAGTTTGTCCAGTACATGGAACCTCTTCTGGGCAACATAAAAACGCTCTAACGCTTTCTGGGCAAAATCTATATCCCCTTGGGTGGAAAAATAATCCCTCGGCATGTTGTGTCCTTCTGCCCGGGCAAACAAATCCATCTTATCCGCAATGGTCAGATACTGTGCTTCCCTTATGTAACGGCTGTTTATCTGTTCATGCAGTTTGTACGGAAGGTGGTGGTAAAGCACCACCTCCGCCTTATCCCCTACCGGAGACAGATAACGCAGAAACAGATATCCGTAAATGGAATGCGCCCACACGTTGGTTGTTTCGATGGTCGCCAGACTGGCATTGTTCATGTTGGTCTTGATGGCGCCCACATCGTGCAGCATACCGATTAACGCCCATTCCGCCAGCTCAGTATCGCTATACTTGCCTTCCACCTTCAACATATTGTAAAAAATGTAACCGACAATCTCACCATGATTCAAAAGCCGTGCATTCATGGCGCCCATAGTGCGGCTGATAACCTGATATATGTCAAAAGTTCTTACGAGTTCCGCCCCCATGCACTGCCTCCATCACATTCTCGCTTCTCTGTGGCTCATTATAACATAAAATGTACAAAAAAGGAATATTTTTATCAGGCAGTGGCTTCCTCAAACTGCGAGTTGTAAAGGGTTGCGTAGAAGCCATTCTTACGGAGCAGTTCTTCGTGGGTACCCTGCTCCACAATGTCTCCGTCCTTCATTACCAGAATCAAATCCGCTTCCTTGATGGTGGAAAGTCTGTGTGCAATGACAAAGCTGGTCCTTCCCTTCATCAGGTTGTTCATCGCCTTCTGAATTCTGCCCTCCGTGCGGGTATCCACGGAGCTGGTGGCTTCATCTAAAATCATGATGGGATTGTCCGCTAAAATGGCTCTGGCAATGGTAAGGAGCTGCTTCTGTCCCTGGGACACATTGCTGGCGTCCTCATTCAGCTCCATCCGGTAGCCGCCCGGCAGTGTCTGGATGAAATGGTGGGCATGGGCTGCCTTGGCTGCCGCTATGACCTCCTCATCCGTAGCATCCAGCTTGCCGTACCGGATATTTTCCATAATCGTACCCTTAAACAGCCAGGTGTCCTGCAATACCATGCCGAAGTTTTCCCGAAGGTCGCTGCGGTTGAATTCCTTTACATTATGCCCGTCCACCTTAATGGCGCCCTTATTTACATCATAGAAACGCATCAGCAGTTTTACCATGGTGGTCTTGCCGGCACCTGTAGGTCCTACAATCGCAATGGTCTGTCCGGGCTTCACCTGACAGGAGAAATCCTTTATAACAATTTTGTCCGGTGTATAGCCGAAGCCTACATGGTCAAAGGAAACCGCACCGTCCACATGGGACAGCTTTACAGGATTTTCCACCGTTACGTCTTCTTCCTCTTCCTCTAAGAATTCAAAGACTCTTTCTGCCGCAGCCGCCGTGGACTGGAACAGATTGGACACCTGGGCGAGCTGGGTAATGGGCTGGGTAAAGTTCTTCACATACTGGATGAACGCCTGGATTTCACCCACATCAATCACACCCTGAATGACTAAAATACTGCCGCTTATAGCCACCGCCACATAGCCTAAGTTGCCAACAAAGGTCATAACAGGCTGCATGAGTCCGGATAAAAACTGGGACTTCCAGGCAGAAGCATACAGAACTTCATTAGTTTCCTTAAAGTCTCTCAGAGTATCTTCTTCCTTATTAAATGCTTTGATAATATTCTGCCCGGAGAAGGTCTCCTCAATCTGTCCATTGATTTTACCAAGATAATTCTGCTGCGCCACAAAGTGCTTCTGGGAGAACCTGATGACCAGACCTATCAGACCGCCGGATATGGGTAAAATCGCCAGCGCAATCAGGGTCATCAGGGGGCTGATGGAAAGCATCATCACCAGCACACCGATGATGGTGGTCAGGGACGTAATCAGTGTCGTAATGCTCTGGCTTAAGTTCTGTCCCATGGTATCCACATCGTTGGTAATACGGGAAAGAATTTCGCCCACAGTACGGGACTCGAAATATGCCATGGGCATACGGTTGATTTTCTCGGAAATTTCCTTTCGGAAACGATAGCTTAATTTCTGGGCAATTCCCGTCATCAGGTAACCCTGCACAAAGGAAAGCAGGGCGCTTAACACGTAGAGTCCCAGTAACAGTAGCAGTATTCTGCCTATTTTTTCAAAGTCAATACCGCCGGTACCCGCAATCCTCGCCATCAGACCGTTAAACAGCTCCGTGGTCGCCTTGCTTAATACCTTGGGTCCTAAAATATTGAAGACCGTTCCTCCGACGGCAAAAAGCATCACCACCAGCACGGCATATTTGTAGTTGCCCATATATTTTAAGAGTTTCACAAAGGTACCCTTAAAGTCCTTTGCTTTTTCTCCCGGCATCATGCCTCCGGGGCCGCCGCCCATGGGTCCGTGTCTGCGGGGTCCTCTGTTTTTCTGCTGTTCACTCATGCGCCTGCACCTCCTTGCAGCTCTTTTTCGGAAAGCTGGGATTTCGCAATCTCCCGGTAAGCAGGACAGTTTGCGAGCAGCTCTTCATGGGTTCCCATACCGGCTATGGTGCCGTTTTCCAGCACGATAATCCGGTTGGCGTGGAGAATGGTACTGATACGCTGCGCCACAATAATCACGGTTGCATCCGCCGTATTCTGCGCCAGCGCCTTCCGCAGCGTCACGTCCGTTTTATAGTCCAGTGCGGAAAAGCTGTCATCAAACAGGAAAATCTTCGGCTCCGCCGCAACCGCTCTGGCAATGGAAAGCCTCTGTTTCTGACCGCCGGACACATTGGTGCCGCCCTGGGAAATAGGACTTTCGTATTTTTCCGGCTTGCTGTCGATAAATTCCGTTGCCTGTGCGATTTCCGCCGCCTTCTTCATCTTTTCATCGGAAATGTCCTCATGGGCAAACTTTACATTGGAAGCAATGTCACCCGAGAACAGCACCGCCTTCTGGGGCACCAGTCCCAATACGCTGCGCAGCTTGTGCTGGGAAATATCCCGGATATCCACGCCGTCCAGCAAAATCCGTCCCTCTGTCACATCATAGAAACGGGGAATTAAATTAAGCAGTGTGGATTTACCGCAGCCGGTGCTTCCGATAATAGCTGTGGTTTCTCCCGGCTTTGCCGTGAAGGAAATGTCGTGCAGGGCATCCTCTTTTGCCTCCGGGTAACGGAATGCAACATTTTCAAAGGTAAGCTCTCCTTTTATCCCGGTAAGTTCTGCGTCCTTTACGTCCTTTTTATCCGTAATCTTCGGCTCTGTCTTTAACACTTCTTCAATACGGTCCGCTGCCACACCCGCTCTCGGCAGCATAATGGAAACCATGGTCAGCATTAAGAACGCCATGACAATCTGCATGGTGTAAGTAATAAACGCCAGCATGGAACCTACCTGCATGGTGCCCGCATCGATATTTTTGCCGCCGAACCATACAATCATAATGGTAATGGCATTCATAATGAGCATCATCACCGGCATCATGAAGTTCATGACCCTGCCGGTAAACAACTGGGTCTGCATCAGGTCCTTATTAGCTTTGTCAAATCGTTTTTCCTCGTAGTGCTCCCTGCTGAAAGCACGGATAACCGGCACACCGGTCAGTATCTCTCGGGAAATCAGGTTGATATTGTCCACTAAGCTCTGTAAAATCTTGAACTTCGGCATCGCCACCAGAAGCAGTATCAGCACAAGTGCCAAAATGGTACCTACCGCCACGCCGATAATCCATCCCATGCCGGTACCGGTGTTCACAACCTTGATGACACCGCCCACACCGATAATCGGCGCATACAGAACCATACGCAGCAAGACTACAATTACCATCTGCACCTGCTGGATGTCATTGGTGCAGCGGGTAATCAGGGATGCGGTGGAGAATTTATCCATCTCCTCACTGGAGAAGGAAATTACCCTGGCAAACATTTTCTCTCTTAAATTCTTACCGATTTTGGCCGCCGTTACGGAAGCAAAATAACCGGTGAGAATGGCCGCCAGAAGCATCAGCGCCGAAAGCCCCAGCATCTTGAATCCGGTCTTCCACAGGAAATCCGTCTGCACTTTGCCGGTATCCATGCCCATTGCCTCATATTCGGACTTTACAAACTGCACCGCCTGCCCTTTTACTATGGTGTCGCTCTGATCACCCATCTTGGCAAGCGCCTGCTCGCGCATGGCAAGCAGATCCTCCTCCGTTACCATGCCTGCTGCCACCATGTCCTTTATCTGACCAAGGTCATAGGGTGACTGACCGCTGTTTAACATAGAAAGAAAGACCATGGGAAGTTTCATGGCCTCATCTATCTTTTCGCAGGTTTCTTTGTCCCCGCTTACAAGCTCATAAATACCGTCTTCTTCCTGCCTGTAAGCTCCCGCAACCGTATTTCTTTCTTCTGCTGTCATGAACAGGCTTAAATCTTCATAAGTTTCTTCTCTTAATTTTTCCGGCGCCGCATACTCGATACCACCCTGTCCGATGCCCACATCCACAATGTCCGACGTGTACTGTGGCAGTCTCAGGTCGCAGAACGCCTGAACCACCAGCAGCAGGAATACGATCAGGGTAGCCGGCCATGCCTGTGCCAGATACTTTGCAATCTTGCCCATACCAAACCATGCCTTTCCATATTTTTCACGTAATACACTTTATTGTATTTTTCCTGCCGCCTTTAGTCAATTAAGAAACTATAAACTTATCCTAAAATTCCTATACCGTCCAATAAGGTTTTCAAACCGATTAAAATTAAAATCACGCCGCCGCAGATTTCTGCTTTGGAGCGGTATTTATCTCCGAAAATGCTGCCGATTTTTACACCTACGGCAGAAAACAGGAAGGTAATGACACCGATAAAGGAAACGGCGGGTATGATTTTCACCTGCAGGAAGGCGAAGCTGACACCGACTGCCAGGGCATCGATGGAGGTTGCAACGGCTAAGAGCAGCATACTCTGAAAATTCATGGACGCATTGATTTCTTCCTTGCCGAACGCCTCCTTAATCATGCTGCCGCCGATAAATACCAAAAGCACAAACGCAATCCAGTGTGCATACTTTGTAAAAATATCGGCAAAAAGACTTCCCAGAAAATATCCGGCAAGAGGCATCAGCGCCTGAAAGCCGCCGAACCAGAGGCCCGCAATGCACATATGCTTCCACTTAATCTTTCCCAGGGACAAGCCCTTACAGACAGAAACGGCAAATGCATCCATTGATAAACCTACCGCCAGTACAAATAGTTCCCAAATTCCCATGTTTTCATCCTGCCTTTTGTGTTTTCGTTTTCATTCTCTCTTACATCAAAAACCGTAAGAGGGAGTCAAACGGTCGTATGAGCATCACCCGCCATTTCCGTTTGCCGGAGAGCGCCTGCGGGAGCACGCCATCCTGTTCTTTCACACTTCCGTCCGCATTTACGATAAAGGCATCCTGTTCATAGCTTTCCATGTAGTCCCGCATCTGTGCATTCAGCGTTTCGCTGTCAATCACTAACATCATTTCCGTATCCAGATAGGCGCTGCGCATGTCCCAGTTAAAGGAGCCGATGGCAGTCAGCCTGTCTCCGATGCGGAAGCATTTGCCGTGATAGGATACACCCTTATCATATTCTAAAATCGCAAGTCCCGTGTCGAGCAGTGCCTGTCTGTGCACCTGATAATCCACCGCCCCGAAGGGATTGCCGTTGTTGGCTACAGAATTGGTCATCATGGTGGTTTTCGTGCTGTCACATATCTCCTTAAGCCTCTCCATCATATAATCGTTGCACATAATATACGGCGTATGAAAGGTAACAGGCTCTCCGGCTTGTGCCATGAGCTCCGTCATTTCATAGAAAAGTACCGGCTCCTTGATGCCCGCCTGTATGGGATTGGTGAGGATGGTTATTTTATTGACCGGCTCCGTTTCTTCCCGGTAGTCCCTTTTTACAAACCATCCGGGATGCTCGGAAAGCCCTTTTTCATACAAAGCCTTCAGTTCCTCCGCCGCCTTTAAGGTTCTGCTGCCGGGATTTTTTTCTTCGCATTTTACCTTGGAGTCCGCATTTTCCCACATGGTTCCGGCATATGTCTGCAGCTCCTTTAAGGAAGGAAAAGCATCTTCCCCGTAAACCAGCACGTCCCAGTCGTAATTTTTATAACCGGTTTCATCCCCTAAAAAATAATCGTAGGTATTTCTGCCGCCCACAATGTAAGCCGTATCATCCACAATCAGGTATTTATCGTGCAGCCTTGCCATCAGCTTGGTGGGATTTAAAAGATTGACGGGGTTATAAATCTTAATGGTAGCATTCGGCAGGCTTCCCAGCGCCTTAAAATATTCCTTCCCGCTTTTTAAGAAAAAGAAGGAAAAGCCGTCTATTAAAACCTCCACCTGCACGCCTCTTTCCGCGGCATCATAAAGAGCGGATAACATCCATTTTCCGCTGTTATCCGCTTTAAAATCGAAGGTGGAAAGCACAATCCTTTCTCTGGCATTCGCTATGAGAGACAGCCTTTCTTTTAGCGCCTCTTCATTCGTGAACAGGATTCTTGCCCGCTCTCCACTCTCCGCATCGTTATAAAATTCTTCTATATGGAAGTTCTCCTTTGTTTCCTCCGTTGCCGCTCCCTGCCCGGTATACGGTACGCACACGAAAAGCACGTATACGATAAGCAGCACGGGGATGGTAATAAGAATAGCTTTTTTCATAAAATCCGGTATCCTTTCAAGAACTGCGCCTATTATACCATATACCGGATTTCTTTTAAATTATTCTTTTACGCCGCCGATGGTAAGTCCTGCTACAAAGTACCTTTGCAGAAAAGGATACAGGCAGACAATGGGCAGCATGGTGATAATGGTTGCCGCCGCTCTCACCGTAATCGGTGTTACCGCACTGGCACTCGCTACGTTTTTTGCCCCATCCGCACTGCCGATCTGCTGCATAACGGAATTTAAGAGCTTCATCAGTTCATACTGCAGCGTGGTATACTGGGATTTCATACGGTTATACAGCATGGCATCAAACCAGGAGTTCCACTGGTATACCGCCACAAACAAGGCTACTGTCGCATATACCGGCTTGCACAGCGGAGAAATAATCTTCACAAATATGGTAAAATAACCCGCTCCGTCAAGCTGCGCCGACTCTTCCAGGGAATCCGGTAGTCCCTGCATATAGGTACGAAGCACCAGCATATTGAAGGCGCTGACCGCACCGGGAACCACATAAACCCAGAAAGTACCTGTCAGGTGCAGGTTTTTATAAAGTAAGAATACCGGAATCATACCACCGTTTACATACATGGTAATAACCCAGAACAGGGAAAGCTGGGAACGGAACAAAAAGTTCTTGCGGCTCACAATAAATGCAAGCAGTGCATTACTGGCAAGAGCGATTCCTGTTCCCAGAATGGTTCTCAGCACGGTTACAACCGCCCCCGTTATCATATTCTGTTTGCTGAAAACCGTCCTGTAATTCTGCAAGGTAAATTTTCTCGGTATTAAATGGATACCTCCCCGTACCGCATCGATACCGTCGTTAAAGGAAAGCGCCAGCGTATTTAGTACCGGATACAGGGTCACAATAACAAAAGCCAGCATAAATAAAGTGTTGCAGGTCACAAAAATAATATCTGCCGCGGTTTTTTTCTTTCTCATTTTCTGCCTCTCAATCTGCCGGAAACCGGCTTTCTTCTAAGAAACGGGACTTTTAGAACAATCTCTCTTCTCCCATTTTTTTGGCTACGCCGTTGGCAATCAGAATCAGGATTATGCTGACCGCACTCTTAAATATACCGGCTGCCGTACCAAGAGAGTAATCATTCTGGCTGATACCCCAGGTGAGCACGTAAATATCAATGGTATCTGATACGCTTTTAATCAGACCGTTTCCTAAAAGATACTGCACTTCAAATCCTACATTTAAGATATTTCCCACATTCATCAGAAGAAGAATCATAATGGTGGGTTTTATTCCCGGCAGGGTTATGTATTTAATCTTTGCCCATCTGCCTGCACCGTCAATGGATGCCGCCTCATACAGACAGGGGTCAATGGAAGTAATCGCTGCTAAATAAATGATGGCATTCCAGCCGGTTTCCTTCCATACATTGGCAAATGCCACAATGGGCCAGAAATAACCGGGCTTTGCAAAAAAGTTCACCGGAGTATCCACAATTTTCAATGCCATCAGAATTTCATTGATAATACCGGTTCCGGAAAGAGCATCATGCAGGATACCGGTTACAATAATCCAGGATAAAAAGTGCGGCAGATAGGAAATGGTCTGAATACTCTTCTTTGCCGCCTTACTTTTCACTTCGTTTAACAGAATGGCAAACAGAATTGCCATAACAAAGGTTGTTACAAGATTCAGGACACCCATACCCAGGGTGTTTCGCAATACTTTAATAAACGTGGCATCATGAAACAGGAACCTGAATTTATCTAATCCGACAAATTTAGAATGTAAAAATCCATCCTTAGGTTTATAGTTCTGAAATGCCATAATCCATCCGCCCAAGGGCAGATAGTAAAAGACAAAGCCGTAGATTACAAAAAAAGCAGAGCAAATCAGCAGAAACTTCTGTTTTTTTATTTCTTTCCAGGTTATTTTGGGACCCGGAGTTTTTTTCTTTTTCTCCGCTGTCATAGCAAAACCTCCTATTTTTCTTTAAAGTTTGGGCAGCCATGTGGCCATCCGGCACATAGCTGCCCACTCATGTTTACCCTTTTGTTCTCCGCAATGTCTTACTGTCCCATTGCAGCACGTCTCTCCAGCTCTGTCTGCATCTCAGCCAGGAAGTCCTGTGGATTGGTTGCATTATAAACCTTCATATAATTGTCCCATGTAGAAGCAAAATCAGAAGCCATAACTACCTTCGGCAGCCATTCATGCTTGACTTCACCCATCTTTGTCCATGCCACACCACCGGGGGTTTCGGTTGTGAGCGTATTGGAATACGAATACATCGGGAACCAGGGACCGGTTTCTTTGACTACAGAACCAACCATGTCCACATAGTTGTCAGCGCCGTATGCTTTGAAGCATTTTACCAATGGCTCTGCCATACCGTTCTGGAATTCAGACGGCTGCTCGGCGGGCTGCATGGCATTCTTTCCATCCTTGCTGGTTCCGAGCCATTGCGGGAAATAGGAATAGGTACATAAATGGGAAGCCTGATAACCGGTATCAGCTGCATTTACCCTCTGTTCCTCGGTCCTGTAATACAAACCGTTTTCATCCACTTCATAGTCAATTCCTTCCACGCCCCAGAAACGCAGGTCATGGATTTCCTGATCCAGGCAGGAATTCATAAAGCGGAAAGCAGCATCCACATCTTTACAGCTTGTGGTAATAGCAATACCGTTGGAAGCATTTAAGGTATCACCGTAGGTATGCCACATCTGATCCATACCCTTGTCAATGGTCAGTCCCAGAGGAACGTAATTGCAACCTTTTAAGTCAAGTCCCTGCTGCTTGTATACATCATTTACATTGTAGGCGAAATCCCACCACTGGTCGCACATACCTAAGACAGCGCCGGTGGAAAGCTTTGCGATATATTCGTCATAGGTCTGGGTTGCAAATTCCGGATCAATCATTCCCTTTGCATACTCTTCATTCAGCTTTTCAAAATATCTCTTTGTGGTTTCGGTAGTATTGTAGTCCACAATCTTCATATTATCGGTGTCCACAATAACCGAACCGTCATTGGGATAGCCGTCTAAGAACTGTCCCGCATTCTCAATACAGAAATATCTCCAGTCCTCGCAGAGAATGGTGTACGGAATATTGGCGGTGCCGTCATCCATGGTCGGATTGGCTTCCATATATCTCTCGATTACATCGAAATAATCATCCAGTGTTTCGATTTCGGGATATCCCGCCCATTCCAAAACTCTTACCTGAATCCAGAAGGCTTCATCGTTATGTGTGGTAGTCTTATCTTCCCCATACTTGTTCTGGAACACGTTTGCCCAGTAAATATGTCCGTCATCCTGGCGGAAAGATTCCCACTCTGCATCCGAATACATTTCCTTGATATTCGGATATTTGTCAATATAATCGTCCCAGGCAACCAGAGCTCCCGCATCGTACAGGGGCTTCATGGAATCGCCGCCGTTGATAAAATCGGGATATTCCCCTCCTGCAATAATGGTACCGATGGCTTCCGCATCTGTCTGTCCGGTCAGCCAGGTTTCCTTTACTCTGACGCCGGTCTTCTTTGCTATAATTTCCTGCACATCGTTTCCGTCATTAATTTCCGCATCCGGCATTGCCGTAAACATAGTGAAAGTAATAATTTCATCATCTGCATACTCTTTGTCGCGAAGCGCCCCCACGCCTGCCTCTGCTTCTTTGGTTTCGCCGTTGCCGGTCGTGCTCGTTCCTGTTGTTGCATTGCCATCTGTGTTGCCTGCTTTGTCACCGCATCCGGCCAATACCGTTGCCAGCATACAAGTGCCCAATAGCAGTGCTGTGATTTTCTTACCTTTCATGATAACCCTCCCTTGTTATTTGTTATTTGATAATTCTATTATAAATAAAGAGCTGACAAAAATCTCCCGATAAACTATGGCATAAAACAGGATAAACTACAGAACAGCACTTTCTTTTTCTACAGCTTCCGCCGGCATCTGCCTTGCGTTTTTGCGGTATTTCGCCGGTGTGCAGCCGTTGATTTCTATAAACTTGCGGATAAAATAATCCGTATCATGATACCCTACATCTTCTGCCACCGCACTTATCTTTTTGTCCGTCCGTACCAGCTGGACGGCAGCCTGCCCGATACGATAGGCGTTCAGATAATCCTTAAACGATTGTCCGTATTTCTTCCGGAATATCTGACCTAAATAGGAGCTATTCACAAAATAGGTCCGGCTCAAATCCTTCAGTGTCAGGTTTTCGGCATAATGCTCCCTCACTTCTTTTTCCACGGATAATAGTACACCCTTGGAGACATTTCCACGCAGCTGCACCAGATACTCTGCATATTCGCATGCAAAACGCTTCAGGTGCATGGTACTTCCTTTTTCCAGTCCTTCCTCCGATACATTCCGCATAATATACAGAAGCACCTCTTCCTGGTCCACCGATTCGTCCTGCTCCACAGCCAGATGCGTCATCTGGAACAGCAGATAGTTGATATTCATGTTAATCAGGTCTTCCGAGAAACCGGAAGCCTTCATTTCCGTAAACAGCACCTCCACACTTTTGTGAATCTCGGAAATCCGGTTCTGCTCCACAGCCCCCAGCAGTCTGTCAAGACTCTGCTTGCAGAGGACATTCCGGCCCTTCATGGCTGTGCTGTCTTTTACTTCCGTAAAAAGGTTCTGCACAGTCCGGGACTGCCGCAGGGGCCGCAGCATCCCGGCATTGTTTTTCCGTATGCTTTCCCTTTTCCCTCCTACTTTTTTGATAAGGGATAGCAGGGATTCCCTCGATACCGGCTTTAAGATATATTCCATACAGGAGCAGGCAATCGCCTTTTGTGCATAGGCAAATTCATTATATCCGCTTAAAATGGCGAAACAGGCATCTGAAATTTTTTCCTTTTTCACTTTTTCCAGCAAAGTAAGACCGTTCATCACCGGCATCTCTACATCCGTCAGAATAAGATCTACTCCCTCCTTTGGGTTTTCCTTCAGGAATTCATACGCTTCCTGTCCGTTTGCCGCCGTTTTCACAATTTCACAATCTTCTTTTCCCCAGTCAATCAGCATGGTAAGCCCTTTCAGAATAAACGGCTCATCATCCACAAGCATAACCTTCAGACACATTGTTTTCACCCTTCCCTTTCATAGAAAAATATCCTTCTTTTCCAATACCTCCACCGGAATACGGATTGTCATCAGTGTCCCGGCTCCCTTCTCGCTTTCCAATTCAAACTGTGCCCTGTTTCCGGTAACCATTTTCAGTCTGAGACAGGCATTGGCAATGCCCACATGGTCGCTCCGGCACATTTCATCCACATCGGAAATATTTATTTTCTCCCAGAGTCTCTCGACTTCCTCTTCCTCCATGCCGGCGCCGGTATCCTCCACCTCCATGTACACAAAACCGTTCTGACCATATATACGGAGGTAAACGTAGCATGGTACGGTCTTTTTCTCCACTCCGTGCACACAGGCATTTTCCGTAAAGGTTGCCAGTGTCAGCCGGGGAATGAGATACTCCCCGCATCCTTCTTCCACCTCCAGTTCATAATGCAGGCGGTCCCCAAACCGGTACTGCTGGAGCTGCAGGTAGGCTTCCACAAAAGAAAGCTCTTCTTTGATGCTTATCATGTCCCGTGACCACTCGGCATTCTGTCTCTCTAAAAGCGCCAGCCGCTCAATCATACAAGCGGTTTCTTCTTCCCCCTTCATAATGCTGTGCATCCGTATGCTTTCCAGTACATTGTAAAGGAAATGCGGATTTATCTGGCTGTGTAATGCTAAAAGCTCCGCTTTCTGCCTGGCAAGATCCACCTTCTGCTTTTCCATCCGGTCCGTATAAACAGTCTTAATCAGTTCCCGCAGTCTTACCACCATCCGGTTATAGTTCTGCATCAGACTGCCGATTTCGTCCTTTCCCCTGACATCCGGAATTTCCTGAAGGGTCTGGAGTTCCACCTCATCAAAGGCTTTACTCAGCACCATCAGCCGGGAAACAATAGATTTATGGAATACATAGGCCATCCCCCCCGGGAACAGGATATTCAAAGCCAGCATAAGCATAATGGTCACGGCATGATCCCGCATCATGGAAAGAAGCTCACTTTTGGTTTCCATGACAAGAATACGGTAATTTTCCCCATACAGTTCGAACTGCTTTTCATACCCCACAGGCTCTGTACCTGTCAGATAGGAAAAATCTTCTTTATTATTTGTATAAGCCGTGTTGGAAAGCAGAATCCGGTCACCCGCACAGACATATACCGGTGCATGGAATTTAATCTCCTGCAGCCTTTTTTCCAGGGTTGCATAATTTAAGTCAATGCGTATCAGCTTTGTCTTTTCCATTTCCCTGTAATAGTTCAGCCTTCTTACCAGGGAAATTCTTCGCTTGCCCGCCGTCGATGTCCATTTATCCCCCATGTAATAGTATGCCATCACCACATCCCCGTCACTGTCAAGGAGCTTGCGGCACCAGTCCTCCTCCCGCACGGAGGAAAGCTTGTAAAAATGGGAACCGTTTACAATAGTTTCGTTATCGGCACACATAACCACACTGACGCTGCCATAACCGATGCCTGTTTCGTAAAAATTCCGTTTTTCCACTTCTCTGCTGGCTTCGTAAAAGCTCAGGCCGTCCGGATATTCCGTTTCTAAAAACTCATAGACGGAGCGGTTGATATATACCGTATTGGCAAGCTTCGCCGCCTCCGATACCGCATAGGTAAAATCATTCTGCGCCGCTTCCGCCATACTCTCCATTTCATAACGACGCTCCTTAATTTCCCCTCTGTATAAAATGGAAAACAGGACGCCGTCCGTGATGAACAGCGGCAGAAGCACACAGCAGACATAGAAAAGCACAAGCTTTTTACGGATACTGTAATCATTGATTTTATTTTCTAAGACATTCCCTAATTTTCCCATAACAGTTCATCTTCCGTATGAAGCGTCACTGACTGCACCTTTACTCCTGTAAGCTCTTCACTCCTGCGATCCGGCGCCTGGCCGCCCACGTACACTTTTGCTTCCCCTTTGCAGGTACGGAAATTGCCCTCTTTGTCGCAGAGTCCGAAGGCATCCTTCGCCAGGTGAATGTTCACTTCTTTTTCTTCCCCCGGTCTTAACGTAACCTTCCTGATTGCCTTCAGCTGGGCGTTTGGAGTATCTTCTTTTTCAATCTTTATGTAAACCTGTACCGTTTCCGTACCGGTTCTCTTTCCGGTATTTTTTACCGTTACCGTAATATCGGTTCCGTCTTCTCCCACCTGTTCTCCCCGGACCGTCAGATTGCTGTAGGCATAGGTGGTGTAAGAAAGTCCGTATCCGAAGGGATACAGGGCATCCTGCTTCATGTACCGGTAGGTTCTGCCCTCCATGGCGTAATCCGTAAATGCCGGGAGCTCCTCCGTTCCTTTATAAAAGGTAACCGGCAGATGGCCCTCGGGATTTATGTCTCCGAACAATGTTTCCGCCAAAATTCTTCCGCCTTCCGCGCCGGGATACCAGCCCTGTATAATGGCGGGCACATGCTTCTCCGCCCAGTTGACTGCCAGTGCGCTTCCGGAAAGAAGGATTAAAACCACCGGCTTTCCGCTATTGACGGCAAGCTCTAAGATTTCCTGCTGCCTGCCGGGTAAATTCAGATCCGGCTTATCCCCGCTGGCATACTGGTTGCCGGTGTCGCCTTCCTCTCCTTCCAGTCCCGCATCCAGACCTAAGCAAAGCACCACCACATCGCTGACTTCGCAGACGGCTTCCACCTCCGCATTTCTGTCCTGTCCCTTACTTAGCGGACTGACATAACCTAAATGCAGATGGCAGCCCTCCGAATAGAGTACTCTGACATCATCCCCCAGATATTCCTGGATGCCTTCCAGAACCGTCACATAACGGGAAGCCGTTCCTTCGTAATTCCCCACCAGCGCCCTCCGGTTGTTGGCATTGGGTCCGATCACCCCGATGGTTTTTATCTGTGTACGGTCAAGCGGCAGCAGATTATTTTCATTTTTTAAGAGCACAACGGATTTGGCGGAAGCCTTTCTGTTTAATGCCCGCATTTTGCTGCTGTCCACTGCCGTATACGGTATACTGTCGAAGGGTGTTTTCCCCTTTCCGTCAAACATTCCTAATTTCATCCGGGTGGTAAACAGATGTACCAGCGCCTCGTCCACCCTGCTTTCTTTTATCATCCCTTTTTCCACCGCCTCTTTTACATACACAAACAATTCCCCACAGTTTAAGTCGCAGCCGTTATTGACCGCCATGGCAACAGATTCCAGAGGTCCTTCCGTTACCTTGTGCCCCTCATGAAAATCCCGAATGGCCCAGCAGTCGGAAACCACATGGCCTTCAAATCCCCATTTTTTACGCAGGATATCCGTAAGCAGGGTTTTGCTTCCGCAGCAGGGTTCCCCATTCGTCCGGTTATAAGCACCCATGACCGCTTCCACTTTTCCCTCCTGCACACATGCCCTAAATGCCGGAAGATACGTCTCATACAGATCCTGTCTGGAAACCTCGGCATTGAATTCATGCCGCAGGGACTCCGGTCCGCTGTGTACGGCAAAATGCTTGGCACATGCCGCCGCCTTCAGATAATTTTCATCATGCCCCTGGATGCCTTTCACAAAACGGACGCCCATACGGGAAGTCAGATACGGGTCCTCCCCGAAGGTTTCATGCCCTCTTCCCCAACGCGGGTCACGGAAAATATTCACATTGGGCGACCAGAAGGTAAGTCCCTTGTAAATGTCCGTATCCCCGAATTTCTGCTGCATATTAAATTTAGCACGTCCTTCCGTAGAAACCGCATCCGCTACCTCTTCCGCCAGGTCTTCGTCAAAGGTAGCCGCCAGACCGATTGCCTGGGGAAATACGGTTGCGGTGCCGGCTCTTGCCACACCGTGAAGTGCTTCGTTCCACCAGTTATATGCTTTGATGCCCAGCCTGTCGACAGCTGCTGCCCCATGCACCATCTGGGATACCTTTTCCTCCAGTGTCATCTGTGCCACAAGCTCTTTTGCTCTTTCTTGAAATTCTTTTATCTTTTCTTTATTTTGTGTTAAATCCATACCCGATACCTTTCTTTCCTTTCCTTTTCCGTTAAAGAAGTTTTATTGTAAGAAGCTTTGTCCTATAAGAAAATTGTAAACATACGCGTCCTATGCCGCCTTTCATTTCTTGCTCATTACTTATCAGATATTGCTAATTTACGCCGGTACATTTTACTATATTATACATTTTTCTTATGCAATTCATGCAATATGGCACGTTTCCGTAAAATATACGTGGACAATATGCGCAAGATGTGAGAAACTGAGGTTAGAAAAGGAGGGCTTTCATATGATTCAGATTTTAAATGGCGTAAGAGAAACCGTGGATTACGATTCTTACCGGGGCTTGAAGCTGTACCACAATGTGGAAACAGAGGATTATCCCCTGCACTGGCACACCGCACTGGAAATCATTATGCCCTACACCAACACCTATACTATAGAAATTGACAAGACTCCCCATGTGCTGCAGGAGGGGGATATTTTCATCGTACCGGCGGGTGTACTGCATAAACTGATGGCCCCGCCTTCCGGAGAACGGTTAATCCTGTTATTCGACTACGGTCTTCTGTGCAACGTACAGGGCATGGATACCCTATTGCATTCCCTGCATCCCTACGCGTTCATTTCCGTTTCCGCTTACCCGCAGCTTAATGAAAAACTGCGGCATATTTTAAATGAAGTAACCGATGAGCATGAAAATAAACCTCCCTTTACGGAAGCTTATATCTACTCGCTTATGATTCAGTTCTTTACCCTGCTCGGTCGCACCAGCTTTACGGAGAAAGGCCGTTTTCCGGGAATCACCGTACACAAGCAGCATGAATACGTGGAAAAATTTATGGAGGTCTGCAACTATATCACGGAACACTGCACAGAAAATCTGACCTTAGACGATTTAGCCTCCTTATCCGGCTTTTCCCGTTTTCACTTTTCCCGGCTTTTTAAGCAGTTTACCGGCATGTCCTCATATGATTATCTGACCCAGAAGCGCATCACCTTAGCGGAGCAGCTTCTTATCCAGCCCGGAATCTCCATAACGGATGCCGCCCTGCAGTCCGGCTTCGGCAGTATTTCTGCCTTTAACCGGATTTTCAAGGACAAGAAAGGCTGCACACCCTCCGAATACCGGAAATTAGGGCAATAATCCGCCGTCATTTCTCCGGCGGGTGTGCAGGCGGACTGCCGATCATTTTCTCCGGCGGTCCGCCTGCGGATTGCCGATCATTTTCTCCGGCGGTCCGCCTACGGATTGCCGGTCATTTTCTCTGCAAGGTCAGCCAGCAGTTCGCCCACGTCCTTTTTATTGTGTGGATGCAGATCATTGTCCTCTCCCAGTCCTATCGTCCGTACCATTCCGGTACCGGGCAGCGTTAGAACTTTTTCCTGCTCCAGCCGCATGGCACCCCAATCGCTGTCCCTTTCCTCTTCATTTCCGTAATAGGTTTCTATCTTAAAATTGGGAAGCTGCACATAAAGAAACGGCAGTCCGTTGTCCTTCCGAGCTTTCCGGTAGCCCACAATTAACCGTTTTAATTTGTCCGCATAGGTAAGCACTCCCGGCATATGGGCATTGGCTTCTCCCTGATACCACAAAAATCCGGCAATCGGAAAAGCCTCGCAGGGTGCCGCCATGCCGTTATACAATCCGGTGCTGCGCCAGTTAATAAAATCTACCGGCGGACGTTTTTCACATACGGCTCCCACTTTTGCCTGAAAAGTCCCCGATAACGGGATCTCCCCGCTCTCTGTTTTAAGGCAGAACGGTTTTCCGGGCGTAATTCTGCCCTCTCCCTGTTCCGATATCAGGCGGATGACTAAAAAGTTTTCTCCCGCATGCAGCATCCCCGCTTTCACCGGATACCGCCGCTCCGGGTACTGGTATGCCGTGCAGCCCACCAGACTACCGTTTACATAAACTTCATCCGCATCCACCATGGTTCCCAGACAGAACACACTGTCCTGTGCCGCCATTTCCTTTGTCACCGTAAAATGCCTTGCCAGCCAGACACTGCCACAGAGTCCCCGGTAGCCGGTGTTCCGGAAAAAGAAGGGAACGTCTATCCGGAAAGAATCGTCCCGGTGTTCTGCTTTCTCTTCCTTCCGCCCGTTTTCTTTATTCTTATTCCAGGCTTCTTCCTGCATCCACGCACCCTTTATGCCGGCATCTTCTTTCTGCAGTCTGCCGTACCATTCCGCCGTGCTTTTCTCATTCTTTTCTTCCTGCTCTTTCCGCCAGTCATCCTGTGCGTAGCGTTCTGCTTCCGCCAGGCAGTCATCATACCCCTTTAACATTTCCCGGCTCATAAAAGCCTCTATCTTGGCTCCGCCCAGGCTCACATTTAAAATGCCTACCGGCACACCGGTCCGGTCCCATCTTTTTTTCGCAAAGAAATAGGTACAGGCGGAAAAATCCAGAACATTCTTCGGATTTGCCGGTTTCCATTTCCCGGATAAAGGCTCCGAAAGCGGTCCGTGAAAGTCTGCATGCTCCGCAATCTTAAACGAGCGGATATAAGGATTTTCACAGTTTTTTATTTCTTCTTCATAATAAGGCGCCACCCAGCTCACAGGCAGTTCCATGTTGGACTGACCGCTGCAATACCAGACATCTCCGATGAGAAGATGCTTTCTTTCGAGCCACTCTCCGGCTTCATCCTCTACCCTTAGGGTATAAAGACCGCCCGCCTCTCTTGCCGGGAGGAAAGCCGAGAAGCTTCCCGTTTCGTCCGTCCTTACATGCCATGCCTGTGTTTTTTCACCCGATGTCCTGCCTTGCTCCGGTACCCCTCCTTGCTCCGGTACCCCTCCTTGCTCCTTGTTTTTGGGGAGCTTACGGTCCGCCTCTTCCCTTGCAAGACTGATACTTACCGTTCTTCCCGGTAAATCCCATCCCCAGATGTGTATGTCTTTTCCTCGTTGTAAAACCGCATAATCCCCCAACAGGCGCGGCAACCGTAAATCCCCCATACTGTTCTCCTCTTTTCTGCTCTTCTTTTTCGCATGAAAGGCTTTTATCCGTTCACCTTTCCATTCATTCCCTTTCCTTTTATTACTTTCCCACAATTTTCTTCACCACCGGCACCTTAGACAGCACATAAACTGCCGCTCCGCTTATCAGTGTAATCAATACGACAATCAAAGGCACGGCAATGGCTGCCGGTGCAAATAAAGTGGTACCGCCCAGCCATCCGTAAATCCGCAGAAACAACGGATGAATGAGGTAAATCCCCAGGGTAAGCCCTGCCAGTTTGCCGCAAATTCCAGATGGCCTGCTGCCGGCAGGCTGTTCACTGCCGGAACTTAGCACATTGCTTGCTGTCTGTCCGTTATCAGGAAGCTCTTGCTGCTTTCTGCCGGACACGCCGTCACGCAGCAGCAGGAAAATTGCCGCAGCTCCGATAAATGCCGTTACGGAGAAGGGCGTATTTAATACGGTAGACATAACGCCGGTCTTCACCGACCAGGCGTTGCACACCGCAATCTCTATTCCCATGGCTATTACACCGCCAAGCCCAAGCGCTGCCTTTTTTTGTGCGAATAACTTCGGCACGTATTCATGCAGTACATGTCCCAATACATAATAGGTCACGTAGCCGCCAAAGAAGGAGCAGTCAAACTGGTTATACAGACTTTCCACAATCGTCCGGTAAGGGAATTCAAATTTCAAAGCCGTCGGCAGCAGGATGGAATAGCCAAAGCCCAGTACGCAGAACAACATACATTTTTTCTTCTCCGCCGCAAAGGATTTTAAGAACGGCGTCAGAAGATACAGCACCGCCAGCATGGGCAGATACCACATATGATACATTCCTTTTCCCAAAAGAGATTCCAGTACAATTTGTTTTTTCACATTGGTAAAATTCCATACGGTGCCGTTTTCCAGGAAATTCACCACGTTGTAAAACAGAAGCCAGAAGAAATACAGAAAAACAATCCTGGGAATTTTCTTTGTATAAAATTTCTTTACCGTGACCTCATACGAGGGTGCCAGAAACAACGCCCCACTTATCATCACAAACAACGGCACGCCTAAGATGGACAGACAGTCCAGTCCGTTCATGACCTTGAAATTCAGACTTTCCACCGGCACCTGCTCCAAATTGAATGCCGACACATGCACGCCCACCACCAGTATGCACGCCACCAGGCGCAGAGCCTCCAGATATGCAATGTGATTTTTTTCCGTGTGTTCCATAATTTGTCCCTTTTCGTATGTTGTCAATTTGTTACCTGCCTTACTTTTCGTTTTCTGCCGCGGAAGTTTCCGGAAGGAATTTCCGGATAGCCTCTTCGCACAGATTTTCTCCTATGACAATGAGCACTTTCTGCCCCGCCTCAATGGGTTTTAACGAAATGGCATCATGGGTGGCATTTAACTGCAGCCATTCTCCCGTAGGTTTCTGTATAAACCCTTTTACCCGGAAAATCCGGCCGCAGGCTTCGGCCTTCATCATAGCCGAGACTGCTTTTTTGAGCTCCTCTTCTGTAATTTCTATGTTCATGAAAAACAATGAGTCAAAGCCCTTGAAGTCACCCAGATCCATTTTGATATAGCTTTCCGATACATAACCGCAGGCTGCTAATTCCTGTAAATCCTGCTCCTGCAAATCCGGAATGCCTTTTCGGATTACCTCTTTATCCAGTCTTCTTTTACATTTCACCTGCTCCAGCGCCTTGTTTAACCGTTCCACCGTTCTGTCCATTTCCTCCGGTGTGGCTTCGTCCGCCCGGCTTAAAATAATGCGTCCGGCATCCGCGGCTTCACTTGCCAGCAGATATTCTGCCTCTTTTGACAGGTTTTCCTGCAATTTTGCGTCCACAATGGCAATTACATTGCCGATTTCGTACCACTGGTCAAGTGGTTCCTCGTATAATGCATCAAAAAATTCATCCACATCGTAAATGCCGGACGGCTCCACAATCACTCTGTCGTATCCGCACATTCCCATGGCAATCAGCTTGGTTTTGAATCGTCTGCGGTGACAATCCCGGTCGCATCCACCGGAAACCATTTCCAGCTCGCAGTTATCCCCTAAAAGGTCCTGCAAAAGCATCATATCCACATTGATGGCGCCAAAATCATTTTCTAAAATGCCGATATGCAGCCCCCGGTCAATCAGATATTTGGCATATTTCCTTATGAAAGTTGTCTTACCGGAACCTAAAAAACCGGTAATCAGATCAATCTTTACCATATACTTTCCACATCCTTTTCGCAGCCGTTTTTACACTACCACTCTTCGCCGGGGTACTGCATGCCCCAGTCTTTGCGCACCTTTGTCATCATTGCCATAACATCCCGCGTAAAATCGCACTGCATCGCTGCCGCGTTGCCTTCCCGGAGAGCCTGTTCCATATCGGTCATTTCATAATAAAGCGCCATTTCCGTTTCCCCCGCAGCAACTTCCCTTCTGCTGCCGGTTTCCGCATCCACAATCACAGCCTTGTCCGCTCTCGGATATTCCATAATCTCAATATACCCTTTTTCACAGCTGATCATAGCACGCTTCGGCTGCTTGGAGTGCATGGAAAGCGCCACCGTTGCCATCTGCCCCTTGGTATTCTGCAAAAGCATCGTCGCCTGCTCGTCCACACCGGTGGGGGCTTCCTTCCACTGACTCACAATAAATTCCGGCGCCTCTTCCATAAAGCCTCTCACTACGGACAATGCATAGACGCCGATATCCAGCATGGCGCCGCCCGCCAGATGCGGATTGAAAAAACGGTTCTTCATATCGTATTCCTTAAAGCTGCCGAAATTCATGGTAATCATCTGTACCCTGCCGAGCTCGCCGCTTTTCACGATTTTCCAGAGTTCTTTGTATAACGGCATGTGCCAGATGGTCATGGCTTCCGCCAAAATCAGATTGTTTTCCGCAGCCAGTTCACGCAGTTCCTCCAGCTCCCTGCTGTTTAAGGTAATGGATTTTTCCGCCAGCACATGCTTGCCGTGCTTCAAGGCTTCCTTAATAAAGGTATAATGTGTATTGTGCGGACTGGCGATATAAATGATGTCCGCCTTTTCATCAAAAAACATATCCTCTATATTGTCGTAAACCTTTTCCACCTGATACTTTTTCCCGAATGCCACGGCTTTTTCATGGGTCCGGTTTCCCACCGCATACAGTCTTTTGCCCATTTTCTGCAATGCCTGTGCCATTTCATTGGCAATCACACCGGTTCCCAAAACCGCCCAGTTTAAGTTTTCTTTCATATGTCACCCAGTCCTTTACTTTTATTTATTGTTTCCCGGTATTTACCGGCTTCTGTCATTTTTTCCTGCCTTTATGCCTTCCTAATTTGCCTTGATTATACCATTTCCGCAGGGAATTATCTACCGAAAAAAGGGTAAGAAACAGAGGGACAAAATAAAAACCGGAGAGCCTTCCTCTCCGGTTCAAATATTTACACAATCAGTTCTTTATAAAATTCTGCGTAATCTTTTCTCTTGTCCTTGGTAAATTTAATTGCTGTTCTGGGATGCTGGTTTAACTGACCGGTCATCAGGTACTGCAAATCATAGCCCCATACAACACCGTCTTCTTCCAGCTTTACCATGTAATCGGAAATAAAACGGAATACCGGGTAGGTATTGTACTTGGGATTTTTTAAGAAGCCGAGCAGCAGCTCCATGGCACAGTTGCCGGCGCCGCGTCCCATTCCCTTGTAGGTGGCATCCAGCCAGTTTACACCGTCGCCGCAGGCTTCAATGGTATTGGCGAAGGCAAGCTGCTGGTTGTTGTGGGCATGAACACCAAGCTGTTTGCCGTATTTGGTCGCTGCTTCCATGTAAATATCCACAATACGTTTCATCTCTTCCGGATAAATGGAGCCGAAGCTGTCTACAATGTAAATGGTATCCACCGGAGTCTTGCCCAGCATATCCAGCGCTACCTTAAGGTCTGATTCCTGCGTCTGGGAAATTGCCATGATGTTGCAGGTGGTTTCATATCCTTTTTTATGCGCATCTTCAATCATGTCAATAGCTTCGGGCATCTGATGAATGTAGGCTGCCACACGGACCATATCCACCGGGCTGTTTACTTTTTCATCAAAATCGTTTTTATCATGTCTGCCGATATCCGCCATAATGGCCAGCTTCAAATCAGTATCGTTTTCTCCTACGATTTCCCGGATATGGTCATCACTGCAGAATTTCCACTTACCGAATTTTGTTTCATCAAATACTTTCTTGGAAGCACGGTATCCCATTTCCATATAGTCAACGCCCGCTTCCAGATTGGTCTTATACAATGCTTTCACAAAATCATCGGTAAAATAAAAATCATTTACCAGACCGCCATCACGAAGTGTTGCGTCCATAACCTTAATGGATGCTCTGTAACCTAATAAATGTTCAACCTGTTTCATATCATTACTTCCTTTCTGTCACTCACACGTCTTTTATATTCTTTAATGCTTTAATCTTTAGCACTTTAATCTTTAGAGCTTTGACGCGTTGAAGTGTTAAATGCAATATAGCAGAAACAAAAGAAGAAGTCAACTGTTTTTTATTTAAATTCAAGAAACTCAAATTTTATTCTCGGAACTAAAGAAGGAACTCAAATAATTTGAGTTCCTTCTTTAGTATATCTCTGCATTCACGTCTCACCTAAAATCTCTATCATCCATACCTGTTCCAGCTTCACATTCTTCTGTTCCAGTCCCCTCTTGGGCTTTCTTCCCACATACCGGTATGCTTCCTCCAAATGCTCCGCCGCCTGCGTCTGTTCAAAATAGTACTGCAGCTCCTTCACTAAAACATCCCGGTCTACACCAAAAGAAAGCAGGTGATATACATTCTCTTTTGTTATCGGTACAATCGGCTTCCTTACAGCAAATCTTCTGTTACCAATCAAGACTTCTCCGTCATCCGAAACATTGTTGCTTACAATCTCAATCACTTGAGGAACCTGCATGGAAATCCCTATCTGGTTAGCAAATGTATTACCGGCATAGAAAGCATCTACATTATCCCCTTTGGAAATGAAACGATATCTTGCCACCATATCTGCGTTGGGACCAATAATAGAATTTAATGTGGTCTTCTTAGGAATGAAATATACCTCTTCATCGTATTGCTGCAATAAACCTTTTTCACAGAGTTCCTTCAGTTGTTGATTTAAATCCGGCTAGGTAATATTGGTTCTTAACAAATCAGAAAGGAAAATTGGCTCTGCTTGTTTATAATGAGTTTTTATGTAATTGTACAACATTGCCGACTCTCCCTTCGCTATATTCTGCTTAAAAACTCCAAATCCATCTTCAGCACCTCATCCACCGATAAATCAAGCCAATTCTTTTTAGACCTCTCCACTTGCTTTTTGTATGTACCGCTGGAAAAAATTCTTTCTGCCCTTCTTCGAATTTCATCCGCATCATTTACATCAATTGTGGTATCAGCGTATATGTACTTCTGTATGCAGAATCGAAGTTTCTCCATATCTGCCAATTCAGACAAATAACAGATATCAAATACATCTTTATATCTGGTAGACCGGGTTCCGAACCGCATCAAAGATTTCAATTTTTCAGTAATCATCTGCTCACATGAATTAATTAACACACTGGCAGAATCCTCTTGAAAACATACATCAAAACAATACTCTTCCTGTTCAATATCTAAGTCTTTATGTACACCAATATCCATTTTCAACGAAAGCACATTGCCGAAGTCATCGGATATCTCAATATGAATACGCTTGCCTTTATAGTCCTGATGTTTTAATTCCTCTATGGGTGCTGACATCCGCAATCGAATCCCATCTATACAATTCAGCTTTTCAATAAATATTCCTATGGATTCTTCGGATATGGAAAATCGAATAAAATCCAAGTCCAAATCCTGCGTAGCTCGTCTTGAATTCTTGGACAGGCTACGCATAACTACACCGCCCTTAATGGTGACATTTCTATTCAGACTACTCTGTGAAATTGCCTTTATAATAATATCCTGGCACAGCTTGGCTTCTGCATTTGCTTCGCTGTATCCATCTTTTTTAATTTTATCTACTTCATCCAACAAGTTCATTACAATACCTCCAACTCAATAATCTGCATCATTTTATCCGAATGTTTAAACTTAGCTGCGTACTCTTCCACCTTCGCAATATCCATAGTCTCCACACGATTCCTGTACGATCCGATAATCTCCTTGTAATAGTCAAATGGTAATTTGCCTCGAAATCTAACAAGCTCAATCAGCATCCTTTCCAAGTTATAAATGCATATCTCCGTGTTATGATATGACATCTTAATCTGCCCCATATCAAAAATATCCTCTTTCAAAAATGTCTGCTTTACCCGTTCATCCTTAATCCTGCCATCGGTTCTGACCGTTGCCAAATGATAAAAATCAGGAATCACATCCGTCAGACCATGATAGTAAAAAGCACTTTCCCCGGAAAAAACTGCCTTCGGATATTTCGCACCGATAATCTCCAACTCAGAACAACTTTCGCTCAGGGAATAAATTCCCTTTTCTTTTTGAAAAAGATTCCCTTCGGCTATTTCTTTTTTCAACATATGGTCGCTACCATATTTCTCTATACATTGCTTATATGTCAAAACCATAATCCACCAACTCCATTTAAGTGTTTATACACACAGTTATGGTTAGTGTGTATCTTTACTCAAATTTTAGCATTACACAGATACTTCGTCAACAAATATTTCAGTATAAATACACATTATCGTTTATTATGTGTATTTTTACTTAAATCTACATTTATGCTATAGTGTTTGCGGAATTGATAATTGTTATTCTTTGCTTGCTTTATACCTACATAAACACCCCTTCTGTCCAATCAAACAGATAATCCGGATCATTCCAATACTTTATATCCCCATACTCTTGCTCATACACGCCGAATTTCTGCCTTGCTTGCTGTAACGTCTTCTCATACTCTATATGATTAAACGGACCATATAGCTCCACCTCTTCTTCACTGCCTCCCGTATTCATCATAAATCTCCAAATCCGCCTGATGCTCCCGATAAAACGCCTCCAGCTTCCGAAAACCATCAAATGCTCTATGCTTCTGGAACAGTGGCCGCCATCCTTATTATGATTTTCAACATTGTGTTGATTATTTTATGGACGAATTGTATAATTGTAATACAAATGGGAGGATAATCATGAGTGAACATTTGAAACGATTAAAAGAATTACGTCTTACGAAAGGGATATCGCAAAAGGAAATAGCCGAACATTTAGGAATAACCGTTGCTGCTTACTCCTTATACGAACGTGGAAACAGGGAGCCAAAGATAGCCATCTTAAAAAAAATAGCTGAATACTATGACGTTTCCGTAGACAACCTATTGGAAACGAATCATGAACCGCACATCCCTACTGCCCTCTTTGACAGTAGCGGATTTACCGAAGAAGAGCTAAAAGAGATCCGGCAATTTGCAGAATTTCTAAAAAGTAGACGCCCTAAGAAACCTGTAGTTGATTACTCTTTTCGAGAGGATATAAACTATTGAGAATTTATTGATACATTGTAAATTTTCAAAAACTTACTTGAATCCATCCGCCAAATATGCTATATTGTGAATAGGCAAAAGGATACAAGTGTCCATAGTCGACACAAAAACGAAACCCCAGAGAGTTGCCTCTCTCTGGGGTTTCTTGTTCGTCAGGGTGAACCACTCCCAGGCTAATTACCGACTACTCACTCCCGTCTAACCATTTGCATATGTAATAAGCTATCACACTTGCCACAACGGAGAGAATAAAGGATACAAACAGATCCATAACCGACACCCCCTTTCTGTTTCCAGTTTCGGGGCGGTAACACATTTATTATAACATTTTCATTTTGTTTTTCAACATTCTGTTGATAAGTATATTAACAAAATGTTAAATCAAAATACAAATAAAGGATATAAGCCATACCAATAGTGAAGGTATAGGAAATAGCCATCCTGACCTACTTTCTTTAGTTCCTCGTACATTTATGCCTCCGCTAATATTTTTCTATTCAGCACCCACCACGGTAAAAATCACTTCTCACTTGATCTGACCGGTAAAACTTTATCATTCGTCATCTTCCTCATCCCACGGATACCACTCTTCCCCAGGGTGGATATATATCCACAGAGCGGGACGTACCACCGCATTATAGGCATTACCTCCTTTGTCATCAATTTTGCCGTCACATTGAACAACAGCAGCACGTTTTCCCTCCCCTTCTGTACGAAGCCCCCATGCCAATGAAGGAGTTGTCCCATCTCTTCTTAATGTATTCGATTTTAGAGTGCGCGATGAATCATTTTTAAAATACTTTAAGGCCTCTTCTTTACTTAATATAAATACTTTATCCATCGTATTACCGACACAACCAGCCCAATTTGCATGTAAATCCGTCCTCGAGTACTTTATGAAACTTACAAGCGACTTCTCTATAATAGCCTGCTCTTCTGGCAAAAATGTTTTTTCAATGAATTCCCCATTAAGTACCCTTCTTAATTTACTATTTCCCCATGGCTCCCACTGGCAATCAAAGATATGATTCCATTCAGCATTAAAATCATAGCCCTTCTCTGCAACCAATAAACATCGATAATCTGACAATTCGAATACTCTCCATTCAATATCTACGTCTTTGTATTCTCCCTTAATCCTTCCAAATTTTACTATATTTCCCATCTTTTCTCTTATATAGGTCTGCAGGAACAATATTGGATATTTTTCCTTAAATAGATTCTGTAGAGTATCGTCTTTTAATAGATCAACAGCTTGTTTGTACGTTATTTTATCTTTTTTATTCTCTAATTCCCGTTTTAGCTTTTCATTTATCTTCTTATAATCCTCTATGTCTTTCTTAGCCTTGTCTATACCTTCCTTACACTCATTTATATCTTTCATAAGCTCATCTACATGAAGGATGACATCAATTTCATGTTCTTGTTGTTCTACCATACTCTTAAGTGAATCTATTTCAGTTTCAATCTCCTTCTTTCTTTTTTTTGAAAATATGCCGAGCTCATTCAATTCCTTACTTAAAGATTCTATCTTTTCATTTGCATTTTTAATCTCGCTTCTCAGCCTGTTTTCTTCACTGCGTCTTGTCTCTTTCTTTTCTAAATTAGGGGACTCGTTCTTTACCTTCTGTATATTTTCCCTCATACTTTCTTCATTTCTTTTAATCCATTCCTCCATGTATTCGATTTCTTCCTCAACATTTGCAATCTTTTCTTTCGTTGAAATTCTGTATGTCATAATTGCAGTGACCATCTCATCAATCATTTTTTCTGCTTCTTTTGCTTTTCTGTCTAACTCTTCACATTCCTTAATCTTTTCTTTCGCATCCTTATAATCTAAAATCGACTGGAAAGTAGTTATTGCTTCTAGATATTTCTCCTTCTTTATATTTTCGCATGCCCCACGATAAGTAATTCCCATTTGGATAATTTTTAAATAATCATCCAATTTGGATTTTAACTCGTCACTGCCAAACCGCAGAATTTTTTCATAATTTTTACTTTTATCAAATTTTTCGCTTAAGTCAGATAATCCTTCCTTTTTTGACACTCTGTATTCAGCAAGAAGCTTTCCCAGATATGCCTCTACGTTCTGCGGTTCTTCGTTTAACACATTTTCGAAAAATTCATCCGCTTTTTTCCAATCCCTGTCCTCTAAGGCCATAAAACCGCGTTGCAATAAAGCTTGTGCATTAGTCCCGGACACCTTCTGAACCACCTGCTGTATCACCGGCTGCGTATTCTGTTTCTGACTATTCTCAGATAAACCTCTGCCAAATATTTTATCGATTCCGCGGGTCAAATCCTGCACAGCGCCTACTTTTCCCATATCCTGTGCCTGAAGATGCTTAAATTCCTTGGGAATATCATATGCATCGATATCCTTATAACAGGGAATCAGATGTTTTTCCTTATCTTTTGCCATAAGGCTTATGTAACGGCTCCATTCGTTCTTAACCCATACTGCATTGTAGTAGTCATAGGATGTGCCGAATACCAGCATCACCTTGGCGGAATTCAAAGCCGCAAAAATATAGGGTTCGTACTCCGTTCCAAGCTTATCCTCCAAGGTAATTCTTGAAAAGAATACCCTGTATCCTTTGTCCGTAAGTACCTCATAAACATCCTGCGCCATTACACTGTCAACCGTTCTGTCACCATTCTCGTTGGTTTCCTTATAGCAGATGAAAATGTCATATGGCTGTTCTTTTCCCGAAACCTCTATAATCCCTTTCCGGATTTCTTCGATTTGCTTTGCCTGGTCACGATATACCGCTCTTGATAAGGAATCTGAGTTATCCATAACATTTTCGAAGTCAGCATCCTCCATAATGCTTTCGAAAGAGACTCTATGGCATGTTGGAATTTTATCGCCTGTAGCAGGGTCATCCACATATTCAATTCCATACTTACAAAGAAGAAGTCCCCAGTATGCATCCGCCTCGGAATCATGTTCTGCTATAATGCTCTCATATACATTTGCCGCCTTATCAAATTCATTTGCCATTCTGAATCTATTGGCCCTGTCATAGAGTTTTAATATTTTCTCGTCATCTATCGCCGTAATGGTCTGTTTGCTTCCGCAATATTCACATTCACATACCGTCATACCTTCTTCAAAAGAAAGCTCGCCGCCGCACATTTTGCACTTTAATGTTGCCATCGTTAATCCCTCCCAAAATTTTCACATCATCTTATCTTTTTGTTTCCTTGCAAGCCCTATTCATTCTTGTTAATGCCCTGTTGACAATTCAGCAAGTGTTCAATAGCCGTGTCATAAAACATCCTATATTTCTCTTTGTTAATTTCTTCCACTCTCCGCACTTCGTCCTCGTCATCCGTCTTCGGGCTGTCTAATTCAACTCCATAATCCCTTAGCTCCACATCATAGCATCTTAACAGTTCCCTTTTTAAATCGACGTCTTTTCCCTGGCGCGGCTCCAAAAAGTATATTTTTCCACAAGAAGCATTTTCTCTTTTCTTTCTGTTGATCAACCACCATAGATCAATTTCCGAAAAAACCATGCCAAGTCCCAGAATGTAAACATCACCTAAAATAAACGCATCCAGCCAGCTTTTTATAGACGGTGTTTCACCGGCATCTTCCATCTGCCTGTATTTGTTTCTGATGCCTGCAAAATATTCTTTGTACCTTGCCAGCAGATTTCCATAATAGTAATGCCCCAGAACAATGCTGTTTTTCTTACGTCCCTCTCCATGAATGTGCCATATCTTTGTGTTGGCTATATCATAATAGGTATGTAACAAGTAAGTTGTTTCCGCTATTTTGACCCGGTCTGTGTGTTTCTGGTGTTTCATCAGTTCTCTGTCGCTTATTGTGGTTTTTCCTGCTGCTACCGCTTCTATTTCATACCCATAATTTGTAGTCAAAATGTGATCAAAATCACCTTTCAGGAGTTCCTGTAGCCGCATTCCCAGTTCCGGTGTCACTTCTCTGTTATCAAACACCGTTTTATTCTTATCGCCAGGCTTTGCTATTGCGGTATCCACACCATCATCTGTTCTCAGTACCACTTCCAAAGGAAACGATATCTCGTCAAAGCAAAAATCTTTATCAATATGTGGATTACAATGCATTTCCTTCAGCATATCTTTCCAGGATACGGTGTTGCCGAAGGAACGCAATAATCCATTTCCAAGTAACAAAACTTTCGGTCTTTTGTGATTCGAATCAGCCATCTTCTCTGTGTGTAATTAGGAATCCAATTATTCCCAATTTCCTTTCTTATGCTATTATGTTTCAAGGTACTCCCCGCTTTGAAAAATTAAGGTTTAATACTAACCCATATTGCGGGACGAACGTAAATGTTATTATTGTTAGCACGGCTACCATCCGAATAAATATCACCATTAATATTAACAGTGGCAATTCGAAACTGAATAGTACCTGGTGAACGCAACCACCACCAACATGTAGTAGCACCATCTTCTTCTCTTGATTCTATATTTTTGGCATATTCAGTTGGAATACATACTCTTGCTGCGTTGTTACTAAAGTATTTTTTTGCTTCGTCAATACTTAGCAAAAAAACTGCATCGGTTGTTTTATTACTCTGAATGAGTGCCTGTTCTTCTTCACTAAAAGCATTGCTTTGAAATTCTCCATTTAACCATTTGCGCAGGGAGCATTTATCCCAGGTAATTTTTCCATCAGAAGTATCGTATGGTTTACGGTCAAGTCCTTTGGGGCTTATCAAAAGTAATTTATTACCTTCTTTTGCCAAGACAATCCATTCAATATCCTCTTTCCCATTGGATGTATTATTATCCTGTTCATAAGAGCCGAAAATTACTGTATCTCCAACATTCGCTCTGCCCAAAAAAATCTGTTCGTACTCAGTCTTTATACTTAAAAGCTTATCGTAACTATCTTTATAGGAAAGATTTTTCAAAAATTTATATGCGGACTCATAATCTCCATCATCAATACATTTCATTGCTCTGTCATATTTATTAGCGTCTATCACTTCATTTTTTCCAATTTCTCCCAGTAATTTATAGGCAGAATCGTAATCCTCAGAATCAATGCACTTCATTGCCCTATCATATTTGTTAACGTCTATCACATCGTTTTTTCCGATTTCTTTCAGCAATGCATAGGCGGGACCGTAATCTTCAGCGTCAATATATTTCATTGCTCTGTCATATTTATTAGTCTCTATCACGTCGTCTTTTCCGATTTCTTTCAGCAATGCATAGGCGGAATCATAATCTTCAGAATCAATATATTTCATTGCTCTATCATATTTATTAGTCTCTATCACGTCGTCCTTTCCCATTTCTTCAAGCTGTGCGTATGCATATTCATAATCCCCCTCATCCAGCAGCGACATTGCTTTATTAAGCTTCAGTTTAGGAATAATCACTGTTATCAGCAGAATCCAAAATGCGATACATACACATAGAACTACTATTACGATTTTCATAATTTTCTTTCGTTTCCTGGCAGCTCTTTCCTTCTCTATTCTCTGCTGTTCTGCCTGGCGCTCCGCTTCAATGCGTTCGGCTTCCTGTTTTTTCTTATTCTGTTTTATCTTCTCCTTACAGGTGTTAATCAGTTCATCCGCATCCTTCCAACCAGAAATGGATGCAAAGCTATGGATGGCGTCTTCATATAGCCCACTATGCATTCTTGTTTTACCGTTAGAATAAATAGCATTCTTACGACATTCTTCCGCCTTCTCCAGACACTGCTCGGCAAGTGCATTGGCGTCCTTAAAATCACCAAAGTTCTTGAGAGTCTTTGCAATTTCCTTGAAAGCGCCCTCCGTCGATGCCAGATGCATTGCTTTCACTGCTTTATCATAACTTTCATTCAATTGGCGCTGATGAATCTGCTCAATATACCCTTTTAATTCATCCTGTAACTCTTTTTTACCAAAGCGTACGATTTTCTGATAATTACCATCATGTTCAAACGATTCTTCGCAATAAGCAAGATCCTCTTTTTCACTGACCTGTAAATCAGCCATTAGCTTTCCGAGATAGGCCTCCGCACATTCCGGATCAATGTCAAGCACTTTCTCGCTATATTCATCCGCCTCTTTCCAGTTTTCATCTTCCAGGAAAATAAATACGCGTTTAAGCAACGATGCGGTATTCGCATTTCCACTGACGACGGTCTCTTTGACTACTTTTGAAGGCTCCTCAACCGAAAGAATTTTTTTGATACCCCGGATTAAATCCTGCATAAAGCCGAGTTTTGACATATCCTGCGCCTGTAAATGAGAAAATTCATCCGGCAGATCGTACGGATCCATATCCTTATAGGCAGGAATCAGAATTTTCTTTTCTCCGTCCTTTATCAGTGAAAGGAACCGGCTCCATTCATTGCGTACCCAGACAGCCTTAAAATATTCCGGTTTTGTGCCCAGAACAACCATAACCTTGGCACTGTTTAATGCAGCAAAAATATACGGTTCATAAGCCGTTCCCAGTTTATCCTCCAGGGTAATGCGTGCATAAAAGACTTTGAAGCCTTCCTGGGTAAGCTGATGATAAAGATCATTGGCTAAAACCGAGTCCTGGGTACGGCGACCGTTATCGTCCGTTTCTTTATAGCAGATAAATATGTCGAAGGGATCTTCTTTTTGCGAGATAGCAAGAATGCCTTTCTGAATTTCATTGATATTCCTTGCCTCATCCTCGTATAAACTACGCTGGCTGCTATCTGCATACTGCAAGGCGGATTTATAATTGTCATCATCAAAAATAGAGGTGTATTGTGCGCGATGAATCGTCGGAATACGTTTATGCGTGGACGGATCTTCCACATACTCAATTCCATACCGGCAAAGCACCAGGGACCAGTATGCTTCCGCATCTGTACTGTCCTCATTTAAAATTTGTTCGTAAATTCCCATTGCTTTATCAAACTCATTGTTGCGCCGGAAATGATTGGCTCTGTCGTACAGGTTTGCCCTTCTGTCATCGTCTAATTTGGGCAAAGTCTGCTGTGTACCACAGTATTCACAAGTAGCCACGGTTTCATTGCCGTTGATTTCAAGATTTCCACCGCACATTTTACATTTAAAGATTCCCATTTGTATTCTCCTTAAAATTATGCTTTTTCCTTCCGTAACTAAGGATTATTCCTCTTATTGCCGTTCACACTACTCTATCTTCGTTCCGCATTCCAGGCAGAATTTTCCTCCAAACGGAACCTCTTTTCCGCAATGGGGACAAGTATTTATTAAGGAACCGCCGCACTCCATGCAGAACTTTCCCTTGGGCGTTTTCTTGCCGCATTTCGGACAAAGCATTTCGTTTTCTCCGAGCTGCTCTATTTTGGTGCCGCATTCCAGACAGAATTTTGCATGCTCCGGAAGTGTGTTACCACACTTAGGACACTTAATGGTAGCCGTTTTCTGCTCTGTCCCTGAAGTGTCAAAGGCAAATCCCTTCATTATGTTTCCGACCTGCGGAGCCATAGCTCCCATGGCCGCCATCCCGACGCCCATGCCCAGCATATCGCCTACCACAGAACTTCCTCCTGCTGCTCCGTTTGTTCCCATGTTGCCAATGCCTTCCGCATAGGCTTTCTGCACCTCTGCCTGAAGGACATCCTTTTGGTTGTATCCCTTTGCCTGCATAACGGCAGCTTCCGCCATGCCTGCCATCTGTGCCGCTTGGGCATCTGCCTGGGCCTGAATAAGCTTTCGTTCTGCTTCTCTGCGGGCAATCTCCGTTTCTGTGGTCTGACCTTCCAGAATCGCACTCCTCTGGGCAACTTTAATCTTCGCTTCCGCTTCCGCCTCGGCTGTCATATAGGCGGCTTTGTTTTCTGCCTGGGAAGCTTTTACTTCTGCTTCCGCCGCAAGCATTCTTTTCTGGAGCGCTATGGTGTGAAGTTCCCGCAGTCTCTTGAAATTGGGATCGTTATCCGGAAGAAGAATATTGGTGAGGTAAAACTGTGGTATGGTAAGTCCGTACTCTTCAAAGCCCGGAACAATCTTTTCTTTCAGCGCATTGGATAATTCGGAAAGATGCTCGTCCACTTCCACTATGTCTATATTCTGTTGCTTAATAACAGCGGAAAGATTGGATTTTACCGCAGTGGAAATGAGCGGTCTGAAAGACATCTGAAGGGACTTGGTGAATCCCGCGCCGTCCTCTTCCCAGGCAATTCCATTCATGGTACCAACCAGTTTAAGAAGCATTGTTTTTCCGTCACTGACTGCTAAGTTCATTTCTCCGGAAGCGCCTATTTCCACAGGTACCCCCATCGTAGGCTCGTTAAATCTTACCTTGGAATCGGTTCCCCATTTTACAGCCATCTGCACAGTTTTATTGATAAAATATACTTCACAGTGAAAAATACTCACACCGGTAACAATATTGATCAGCTTCGTTAAAATAGGAATATTTTTCGCATTTAACTTATACCGACCCGGTCCAAACGTATCTGCCGCCTGCCCGTTAGCGAAAAAAATGGCCTCCTGGCTTTCATGAACAACCAGTTCGGTCATGTTATTAAAATCTTCCCCCGGATATTTCCAAATAAATGTGGAATTATCTCCTTCATATTTAATCAGCTCTGAAAGTGCCATCTGTGTACCTCCCTCATCTTTCTGTTTTCTTTTTCCTCTGTCACTGCCTGTCCATGCCACCGCATCACCATAGCAGTTGTAACCACTCCATGTTATAAACACACACAAAATGCCTGTGTCAAAAAGTGTACCTTTTGACACATATGTTTTTAAAACTATTTTGCAGGTTGAAAACATAAAAGAATTCTCTTTTATCGTCAAATAGTCCCATTATGATTGATTTTTCTGTCGATTTATAGTATCATAATCATTATGTTGAACTGTCAAAAGGTACACTTTTTGACAGTTATTTTGTATCTTCCCGTTTTCCCCGGTATTCCCGCAATCTCCGGTAAAAGGTACTCTCACTCATACCGCAGACCGCTGTTACATGTTCCACGGAAATTCTTCCCTTCTCCCAGGCTTCTACCATTTCAGCAAAGTTTTTTTCTTCCTCTATCCGGGGTCTTCCAAATCGGACACCCCTGGCTTTTGCCGCCGCAATCCCCTGCTCCTGCCTCTTTCTGATGTTTTCCCTCTCGCTCTGGGCAACAAAGGAAAGAATCTGAAGCACAAGGTCCGCAATAAAGGTTCCCATAAGGTCCTTCCCTTGCCTGGTATCCAGCAGAGGCATATCTACAACGCAGATATCTATATTTCTCTCCTTGGTTAACACCCTCCACTGGTTCTGAATTTCCTCATAATTTCTTCCGAGTCTGTCGATGCTCAGAATGTACAGTAAATCCCCCTCCTTTAACTCAGAAAGCAAGGCTCTGTACCTCGGTCGGTTAAAATCCTTCCCCGATTGCTTATCCATAAAAATATTTTCTTCCGGCACATGAAGTTCTCTCATAACAATCATCTGCCGCTCTTCATTCTGTTCCTGACTGGATACCCTTATGTATGCATATTCTTTTGTCATAGTTTGCTATTCTCCTATCTTAACAGCTAATCTGCTGTTTCCTTTTATGTAAGAATAGCAAAGCCCCCGGGGAGTTTTCACTCTCCGGGGGCTGTAAAACCGCATATTTCTTTATTTGTTATCAAAACTTCCTGTCTTCATTTCTTTTTTATCCGTACCAGCTTAAAGCTGCGGGCCGGCACCTTCACGCATACGCGGTGGTTCTCCGTACCGACCGTTTCTATGGTCTTTTCCTGCGGCGTAACAATCTCTGCTTCTGCAATCTCAAAGAGAGGAAATTCCAGTGTGCAGGTATCTTCACGGTCACACGGATTTTTCAAAAGCACATTCATGGCATCCTTCTCTGCTGCCGGGTAGACATGCAGTACTTTCGTTTCCCCTGTGGCAGAAAGAAAGGCTTCTTCTTTCGCCTGTGCCGAAACGGCAGCGCCTATGAGGCAGGGTTTCTTACTCCGAATTCCTTCCTCTAAAAATGCCTTTGCCTCGAAACGGTCCGAACAGGTAAGTTGATAGGAAAATTCCATCCTTCCGGACTGGTTTGCCATGAAATTGGTATCCCAATAGTTATTCAGTGCCCAGGCAAGGAGAAGCGGATTTTCTTTCCTCGCGATCCGGTGGCTTTCCCGTCCGAAGAAAAAGCCTCCCGGCTGTACCATCGGGGCATCGGGGCAGAACAGGCTCACACAGCATCCCGGTTCGTGTATGCTGATTCCGCTGTCCACCGTTACCCAGTCACGGCAGACATTTTCCATCTGTTCCTCATCCAGTCTGACAATCTCTCCCGCCGTGTCGTAGCTGCATTCCCAGCCTTCCTTCATCTTCAGCGGAACTGTAAAGTATAGGGACTCGGGCTCATAAACCGGCTGCTTTATAAATTTTACCGTCATGTCTATCTCCGGCTTATAGGTATAAAAGGTAATCTTCTGTTCCATTTTTTCCGTACCGGGAAGTGTCAGCTCGCGCACCAGTGTCACCCGGTATTGTTCACGCAAAATCTTCCGGTCCGTGCAGACCGCCGCTGTATGCAGGCTCTTCCAGTCATGATTCCACTGGCTGATGCTTCTGTTTCCAAGTTCTACGTCTCTTGGAAACAGGGTGGCGCGCACAGCGGGATTTTTTGTCTCATCAATGGTTTCCCGTACTGGGTCAAACAAACCATACTCACTCTCTTCATTGAGAATCTGCTGCCCGGTCTGCAGGGTCGTCAGCCGGCGGATACCTCCTTTTTCATCTATTCCGACCTCGTAATACGGTGTCTTAATGCCGTCATTTTCCACACTATAAGCCTGTGCTTTGTCATCACTTTCTTTTTTCCGTTCCTTAAGTTCTTCAAACGGCAGTACATGGTAGCTGAACGGCTGCAGGGTAAGGAGTTCTCCGCTTAGCATCTCTTCACTGTTATTGAGATACGGCACATAGGATTTTGACCGCAGTGCGCTCAGCTGTCTGAAATCTTCTCCGTAACTCTCAGGATATGTCACTTCCGTAGTCTGTACGCTATCGGAAGCATTGACCACCACAATGCCTTCCAGTCCATTGCTCTGATGCGGATTGTCACACAGTTTTTCCATCTGGTGACTCAGTGCATAGCCTGCCAGATCCGCTGCTTTGTAAGCCATCTCCACCTTGTGGACAAGCTGGGAATACGTTTCCGGAGAGTCCGGTTCCTTCACGGACTGGGAAGCACCCCAAGTATGCTCGTCAAAAAGTAAAGAATTCCTGTACGCTTCCTCTTTTACCCTCCGGTACTGGGGTTTTGTTTCCCCATTGAAGCACTCGATAACCTCCGCTTCCTGCAAAGCCTGTTTTGCAAGACGGCTCACTCTTGTTTCCCGTGCCGTGCTGGCGCTGCCGAAATTCCAATAATCCGTCCAGTCTCCGCGATGCACAGGCAGAGACTCTTCCGCTTCCTGCATAATTTTTTCACGCAGCATATCTGCCGTCACAATACGGATTTTCTGCTCATGTCCTTCTTCATTATACTTTCTTATCAGATCCGGCAGTTCTAAGTCCGGACAGTTATTGTCGTAAAGAGGCGGATTGGTTGCCGTCAGGAACGCAAAATCTTTCTGATAGCCGTTTTTCGTAAGGCGGGTCACATATTCCTCGACCCCTTCCTGCATTCTTTCCGTGGAATGCTCCTGGGTAAACATAAACTGACTGAACAGGGAATAATGCTCGCCTATAAAACTGCGCAGCTTCCTGCCGTCGGACTGTTCCCATAAGAAGGAAGCCGGGCGGGCAAAAGGAATTCCGCCGAAGTGGATGTTGATTCCGGTCAGATAAAAGTCCACACCGCTGTCTAACATCACCTGCCCCAGTGTCCAGGGTTCTCCGTTGACGTCGTGGTTAATCGCCACTTTGATATCGGCGCCGGTTTCTTCCCGCAATGCATCCAAACCGGCTACCATATGCACCATTTCATTTAAGTCGCATCCCGGTGTGGTATGCATGGGAAATGCCGTCACGCAGATACGTTTCTCACGGATCAGCTCTTTCAGCAGGCTGATTCGCTCCGGCTCGGCCGTTTCCATCCATCGCTTCAATACATAATTGGCTTCTATGGTCCAGCAGAACCGGGACTCCTCCGGGTAGTCAGCAGTCCTAAGACAGATATCAATGGCCTGGTCAATATATTCGGACTGCAGTTCCAGTAAAAGCGGCTGCGGATGGGTATAGCCCACATCCAGATGGCTATGGGGCATACACCAGATTTCTTTTATGGTTGACATATTCTTACCTCCCTGCCTGTTAGCCTCTTATTGTTGCACGCAGAATTTTTGTTTCCCCGTCTAACGGCCGCATCACAAACTTTTTCACACTTGCGGGAATGATAAAGGTTTCTGCATAATGTACTTCATACGGTGCAAAGGAGCCGTCCGTACTCTCAATAACAGCGCCTTTTCCGCCTACCACATTGCAGGTGCTGACACTGCCTTCACATTCCAGCTCACACGGTTTCGTTAAGGTATACACTCTGGTTTCAATAAATTCCCTCTCATGCAGACCGGTTCTTATCACGGTCCTTCCTTCCTCTTCTTCCAGGGTTTTCCAGGGATTTATCAGGTTTTCTTTTACCCAGTCTGTGGTACGGTCCCATTGAATGTTTTGTTCACCGTGTGCAATATGTACCGGTCTTGGAAGACCGTCCAGGCCCACACGTCCCCAGTCCCAAAGCTTGAAGGTGAATATATACGGTGTCGCGCTGATTTCCAGCACCATGGTATTTTTGCCGCTGCAGTGTACGGTTCCGGCAGGAATCAGTAAATGATCGTGCTTCTTTACCGGCCAGGTATTGACATATTTTCCCGCGTCAAAGACAATCTCGCCCCGCTGGGCAGCCTTTAAGTCGTTTAACATTTCGTCTTTCTGAATGCCTTCTTTCAGACCAAGATATACCACGCTGTCCTCCTCGGCATCCAAAATATAATAGCTTTCGTCCTGGGTGTAATGCATCCCGAACGTTTCCTGAATGTACTCCGTCAGCGGGTGTACCTGCAAGGACAGATTCTGACCGTCCATGGTGTCCAGGAAGTCAAAACGGATGGGGAACTCCGTACCAAATCTGGCATGGACACGGTTTCCCAAAAGTGCTACCGGATGTGTAAATACCACGTCAATGGACGGCACTTCCACACGCACATCCCCAAACTGCATATAAATGCTGTTTTCTTCCGGCACGCCGTCAAAAGCCCATGCGTAATTGGGACTCTTTCTGTCGAGGTCACAGATTTCCTTCATCCACTGCCCGCCCCAGACTTCCGGTGCGAAATAGGGAACCAGACGGAACGGCTCGCTGCTGAATGTTTCCAGTCCTGCCCGGAAGCCGTCACCGCTTACCATCTTCGGCTGGTCCTTTACGTTGGTATCCAACAGAAAATCTATCCTGGAAAATAATTTTTTCTTCAGGCGGTCCGCCATTCTCCACTCCACGAAAAATCCCTGCTTAAACTTGGCAAGCTTCGGAGCCCCGGGATTATGGGTTTTCCAGTTGGGCAGTCCCTTTGCAAAACGGCACTGGATTTCCCATCTTGCTAAATCTGCATATACGAGAATATCCCCTTCGCAGACTAAGGAGGCGCCTACGCCGTATACCAGAATGACGCCGTCCGTTTCCGCAATCCTCTTCCGCATCAGATCCATTTTTTCCTTCATATAAAAATCTTTGATATTTAAGGTGTTCATGATACCGAATACCCGGTCATCCGTTACATACTGCCGGATATAGTCCTGATAAGCTCTGTCGCTGATGGTACAGTCTTCCGCGCAGAATACCGTTGCTCCGAGGCCGGTAAGACCCTGCAGGATTTCTGCCTGGTCCACCTCCGTATAGGTTTCCAGTACAATGACCTGTCTGCCTTTTCCAGAGACTGCCTTCTTTAATTCCTCTACAATCGCGTCATAACCGGAAACGGCTGTAAATCCTTTAATTTCCTTTGCCGGATACTTATCATAATTTCCATAAACCTGAACCATTTTCCTGCCTCCTGTCTTTTCTATAATAAAGCGGCGCCTATCATGCCCGCATCGTTTCCTAATTTTGCTGCCACAATTTTCACAGGCAGAATGTATGTACCATATGCATGGTTATTGACGTATTCATTTACATACGGCAGAAAAAGATCCGCCGAATGTGCCACACCGCCGCCTATGACAATTACTTCCGGGCGTAAGATATTGACCAGATTTGTCAGACCTTCCGCCAGATAATAACGGAATTCTTCTATGGTTTCCACCGCTTCCCTGCGGCCTTCCCCTGCCCGTTCAAAGATTTCCTTTGCCGTAAGTGTTTCGCCTGTTGTTTCCGTATAACGCTTCACAATTGCTGTGGCGGATGCATAGGCCTCCAGGCACCCGCGTCGGCCGCAGGTGCACTGTCTGCCTTTGTTTTCCACCGTCATATGACCGAAAATGCCGTCGGCATCGCTGTAAGGGCTGCCGCCTTCTAACTTTTTATGGCAGATAAATCCTCCTCCGACACCGGTTCCCAAGGTAATCATTCCCATTCTTTCATAGGGGCTTCCCGCTCCGTACACAGCTTCCGCCAGTGCCGCACATTTGGCATCATTAGCAATGTGTACCGGCAGTCCCGTGATTTCGGCAATGTCAGGTGCCATTTTCTTATTTTCCCACCTGATGTTATTGGAATATAAAATTGTACCGCATGTGCTGTCAATCAACCCGCAGGAACTGATTCCGATTTTTTCCACTTTTCCCTGCTGCCGCAGCCTGCCGATGCATGCACAGACATCCCGTACAAACGGTTCATACAAAAGATTGCTGTCTGTGGGGATGGTTTCCCTTATAAGAACTTTTTCCTGTCGTATCAGTCCAATCTTGGCAGACATACCGCCGATGTCGATTCCTATTGCATCCATATGACTCCTTTTTAAGCGTAAATCATAAACCACGCCTTTACCAACTGTATAAATTCTCTGTTATACCCATGATCCAGATGTGAAAAATGAGTGTAAGATTTTGTTCCTTTAAGCTGTAAAAAAAGATTTTCTATCGTTTCCGGCGGACAGTTTTCATCCCTGCCGCCGCTTGTCAGTAAAATCGGGAAGCAGTACCGATGAAGGTGATGCACCGTATCAATCAGGTATTTTCCACGCTCCACCGTTTCTTTCGGCGTATCTTTATAAAGAGACGCTCCCAACCCGTAAGCACCCCTGCCTGCCGCCATCTCAATATTAGTAAGAAACGGCTCGTCACTTGCCGTTGCCCGGGTAATATCATTGAAAACAGAGCCGAGAAGCAGAGCTGCTCCTCCTCCCTGGCTGGTTCCGAAAAAAGAAACCCTGCCCGGAAGTACACACTCCTGTCTGAATGCCCATTCCACCGCCATGACACAGTTTACAAGCCAGGTGTAATATCCTTTGGTGCCGCCGCTTTTCAGAGTATCGGGATACACATCTCCCCACATGTCCACACCGGCATCCATGGTCATCTTGCTTACATCCTTGCCCTCCGGTGTGGTATAACCCAGCGGATTAATATGCAGCACGTTAAAGTACTGGGCAAGCTCCGGGTGCATGCTCATCTCTCCGCCATATCCGGGAGTATGTACCACAAGAGGCGCCGGACTGTGCATGCATGGCTGAAAGTAACAATAAAACGGATCGTAACCGTCGCTTTCTATTTTCACAAAATAATCCGCTTTCACAGACTGGAAAATATGAAGGCTTGGCTTAAAAGGATTGATATACTGCGTTTCATAACGGCATGGACGCTGCCCCTCCTTCCGGATGGAGGCAGCCCATGCATCCACATCTTTACTGTTCATACGCCCTCCTGTCAGTGTTCTGCAACCATGGCCAGACGTAAGAATCTCGGTCTGTAAATGTCTGCATACTCAAAAGCATCATCTCCATTCACGTTATAGGAAATAATAATTTCGTCCGCCGTGGACAGTACCGGATGCGCCTTTGCGTTGTAGCTGTTGTTTCCCGTCCCAAGTGTCGTAAGACAGGTATCATGGGAATAAACGGTGGTTTTATTTTCAAACACCTCATAGGGTGCTTCGGAAACAGACGCCTTAATGGTCGGTGTATTGGTGACATGGGTATTCACAAAAAGGAACTTTCCCTTATTTTCTCCGCTCTGAATCTGTGTCACACTGCATTCCGGTGCCACATCGTCCGCCAGTGCCTTAAAGAGCTTCGGAGTATCCGTTACCCAGTTACCGTTTTCATCCAGGTATTCATATTTGGAAAAATCTTCCACATCTTCCGGCTTTACCCGGGAAACAATCAGCACTCTTCCTACGTTTAAGACATCCTGGTAGCCATACACATAGACAAATCCGTCAGGGTCCATGACCCCCGCATCCTCCGTGCTCTGGTATACCGCTCCGCCTAAGTACCACTTGGTGCTACTGTCGGAAACATCGCACAGACGCATGTCTCCGTCATTAACAAGTTTCAGGGAATCATAATCCACTTCCCCGTCCACAATATCGTATCTTGCCAGGTCTACGCCAATCTGTTCAAATCCAAATGCCGTATTTACCGAATCGATACGGAGACAGTACACATAAAGGTGTTCTCCTATAACAAAGGTATCCCCAAGCCAGTAATAAATGCTCTTACCCGGTTTGGTTGCCGGTGTCACAGGATCCGGCACAATTCCCGCCGTTGCCTCTTCCTTTCCCGGCCACCGGAATGTAATCTTTTTACAGTCGGCCGCTTTTCCGGTAAGCAGTGCGCTGGTGTTGTTCGGCATGTAGAAATTGCTGCGTATCTTGGTTACCGGGTCCACATCGGATACGATGGTATCGCTGAATACAAAAAAGGTTTTCTCTTCGGAGGCATCGCTGTCATAATCATAATCTTTACCGTCCAGGTTTACGGAATAGATACCGTCCGCTCCTGCCCAGCCCTCGTAACGGGAAAACAGCGCCGTGTAATCCGACACTTCATCACAGTACCAGCCGCTTCCCAGGAATACACTGACTTCACTTAATCCCACTTTTTCGCCACCGTAATTGCTGAGGATTTCCAACTGTATGTAATGTGCCTGTACACTTTCCTCCAAGTCAATCACAAGGGATGCCGCAAGTTTGTCACTGCCGTCGGCCTGTGGCAATGTATAGGTGCCGATGGTTTTCCAGGTCGCATAATCATCGGAAACCTTCAGGCGAAATTCTTTTAATCCGTAGTCCAGATGCTCCGGATCGTTGTAATTCCAGATAGCCAGTCTGGATACCGGATATTCTCCCTGTAAATCAACGGTAAATTCAAATGCTTTCGCCTCCTGGACAAACATATGCGCAGGGAGATTGTCATGTACCGCTTCTGCGGAACGGAAGTCGCTTAATCCGGTTCCGTTTACGAAATTGTAATCCTCCGGCGTTGCTGACCATTTGTTGTTGATATAGCGCTCCAGCGGGGAACAGGAAATACTTTCCCCCACGATAATGGGCTGCTTATAACGGAACAGCCGTAATTCACTCAGGCCGTATCCGTCACCGCCGTAATTGCTCTTTGCCTCCAGGCAGAGATATCTGGCGCTGATTCCGTGAAAATCTACGGGGATGCCGTCTTCTTTGTTCGTTGCATAGCTTCCGTCTTCCCCATCTGCCTGTGCCAGCGTGCAGGTCTCCACCTCCGTCCATGTCCGGTTATCCTCGGAAACACTGATGATTACTTCTTTTACCCCGCTTGCTGTATCCTCTGCGGCATTGTAATTCCAGATATAAAGCTCTCCTATTTTTTCTATATGTCCGATGTCAAACACGAAGCGGTTGTCGCTTCCTTTGTACATATCCTCCGGCCGGTTGGAATGCAGATGTATTCTTCCGCCGGTTCCGTTCATGCCCGCATCATTGACAATTGTCTGCATACTTTCATCCATTGCCGTTAAAGTCAGCATAGTTCCCACCTCTTCTGTTTTTTCTGTCTCATTTGTTCCGTTCCCGGACACCGTTTCCGTTCCGCACGCGGCGAGCGATACTATGGAAAGTATCGCTGCCGCAGTAAGAATTCCTTTTTTAAGAATGCTCATATCTGCCCTCTTATGATTTCTTTGTGCTGTTATTTCTTCGTTTTCTTTTTCTTGGATACCAGGACAACAATGACTGCCGCTGCTACCACAATAACAACCACCACTACTACCACTACTGCGGTGTTGCTGCCGCTTTCTGTCGTATTTGCTTCATCAGTTACTGCTGCCGAGGTCTGCTCGGTACTTTCCGTTGTTTCACCGGCGGTGTCCAAAGTATCCACTACTGCAGGATCGTATTCTTTGTCTACCTTGTTTACGTAGCAGAGAGTGTTGACTTCTTCTTCACTCAGAGCGCCGTTAAAGACTCTTAAGTTATCCAAGGCACCTGTACAGCCTCGTTTTACGGTTTCTGCTTCGTAATAACCGCCTACATTGAAACCGCCGTTTGCATTTTCTGCGGTATTGTCATATAAACCAAGACTGTAGGTAAGACCTGCCGCTACGGCCAGTCGGGATCTGGTGGCAAGTTTTCCGTCGATATACATGTAAACATAGGAATCGTTGATCTCTCCGCTGTCATCGTATTCGTTCTGATATACCAGAGTGTAGTTGTGCCATTCACCCATGTGAGCCTCTAACAGATAGCCTTCGGAGAACAGCTTGTCCTGGGTCTGCCAGTCGGCACTGTTCATCTTGCCAAGAAGCTGTACCCCTTCTGCATCTGCTTCTTTGATAAATTCCACATCAATCACGCCTGCGCCCAGAGCACCTAAGCCTGCCGGTACAATTACCATGTTGGCGCCGGAGTCTGTCTGGGTATATGCGTCCATACGATAATCAAAGCTGATGGTCATTTCTTCGTAATTGAAATCCTTATTGGGAGATGCCAGATAGGTAGCACCGTCAAATTTGATTGCCTTTCCGTCGAGGCCGTCTTCGTAAACCGGGCCGTCTCCGGTAGAACCGGTACCGAATACAAGGTCATTGTCGGCCTCTGTACCGGAGTTTGCCAGGGTATCGTCAAAGGTATAATATAATACGCAGGTAGTTTCGGCAGGTTCTTTGTCTCCTACTGCTCCGAATGTGTAGGTGCCGTTTGCTTCTGCCATGGCTGTTTCTTCCCCGCCGTCAACGGAAATCGTCATAACCATGCCGTTTTCGGGTTTCATGAGTTCTACACCGCTGTCAGTTAGAGACTGCAGATCTGCGGAACCGTCATTTAATGCCGTACCGTCTTTGGTACAGTTAATATCAAACATGGCGTCATCTGCCATCAGAGTCGTCTGTAAACTCTTGAAAATTGCTGTCATCACACCGGTAGATTCGCTATAGGTAATATTGCCGGCATCATCCTGTCCGAAAGAAGGAGTGGCAAAGGAAGCGGCTGCCGTTTCGTCATAGACTAAGGATGTCAGCTTTTCCGTATAATCTTCAAAGGAAGTGAATGCAAATGTCAATTTGACTACTTCCCAGTCATCCGCACTGTCATCTACCGCTACCGTCAGCCATTCTTCACTGCCCGGAACCTTTTCGGTATAGACATCTTTTATGTAAGCGGCCAGGTCATCCCCATGCTGCTTCAGATAGTAGTAAGCGCTGCCGTAGCCGTCCTGATAATCGTTTTTGGCAATCCGGCCCTCAATGGTCCTTTCTCCCGAACCGTCCTTATTCAGTTGTAATTGGCCGGATACCTGTACCGCTGTACAGCCGGTCAGTGTCATGATTACCGTAAGCATCAGTGCCAGGAACAATGACAATCTTTTTTTTGTTGTTTTCATAGTCTTTTTCTCCTTTTCTTTGTTTTGGATTGGTCTTACCTTTTTTATTTCATTAATCGTTATAGAATGCCCATTTTTTACGAGCAAGCTGTATCAGGATTACCAAAATACCTACTATGACAAGCATGAGCCAGGAGACTGCGGAAGCATATCCCTGTCTGCCTACCGTAAACGCCGTCGTGTAAATGTTGTAACCCAGATAGTTGGTATTGTACTCACCTCCTGTCATCAGCATCGGCTGTACGAAAATCTGGAATGCAGCTATAGTCGCTGTAAGCAGGTTGTAGAACAAAATCGGTGAAATGGCGGGCAGTGTGACATGGAAAAACTTCGTAAATACATTTCCTCCATCCACGGAAACCGCTTCATACAGTTCTGTCGGGACATCCGTCAGGGAGGATAAGAAAATCACCACGGTTCCTCCTACACTCCACATGCCCATAATTGCCAGACCGGGCGTTGCCCATGTGTAATCATGGAACCAGTCAGGACCTTCTATGCCAAACACTCCCAGCAGCTGATTAACCACGCCTGTGGAACCAAGCAGCTGTTTCCACAGAAATACGACAGCCACAATGGTTACCAGCGTAGGAATGTAATACAGTGCCCGAAACAGCTTTCTGCCGGGTACCTTGGCATGCAGAAGCAATGCCAGATACAGAGCAAACAGCAGATTTAACGGTACGCTTAAAAGTACAAACTTCAAAGTGTTGGCCACACTGTTCCAGAAAAGCGGATCTCCGAGTATCGCCTTATAATTGTCAAGCCCCCGGAAACTTACCGTCATAGAGGTCGTTGTTGCATTGGTAAAAGAAAGATACAGGGAATAAAACAGCGGGAATGCCTGCAAGAGGAAAAATCCCAGTATCCAGGGGGAAGCGAAAAGATATCCCATCAGCACCTCTTTTTTGTTATAATGCTGTTTTATTTTTTTCTTCTTTGGTTTCGTTTGAGTTTCTGTCTGTGTCATTTGCATCCCTTCTTACTTATATCTCTGATTAGTAAGTCGCCTTCAGCTGTAAAATTGCTTTCTGAATTCTCTCCAGTGTTGCGTCTAAGTCATCCTTATCTGCCACATAATCGGTCAGACCTTTCTGCACTTCCCCAAACCAGTTGGGTGCATCATAAATGTAGTCGTAAGCCTTTCTGTGATCCATCTCGTTTAATACCACTTTCTTCACGGGATCCGTTGTGTTTGCCTGAAGAGTTTCGTATACGGTTTTGTTTGCCGGCATGTTGCAGGTTACGGTAAGGACTTCTTCCTGCACTTCCGGGCTGCACAGATATTTGACAAAATCATAAGCCGCCTGCTGCACCGCTTTATCTTCTTTGCTTAAGCGGTTGCTGATTTCCAGGGAAAATCCGCCGGTAAAGTTGTAATGGTTTTCTTCGATATTGTTATAAGGAACCGGAGCTGCTCCTAAATTGATTTTGGCATCGCCCAGTGCGTCGTTCTGCCAGGGAATTTCATTGGTAGCAATCATAAGTCCCACAAGGCCGGACCAGAAAAGATTGGTTGTATTGTCTCCCGCGGTATCCTCAAAGGCATTTACTTTTGCAGAAGACAGGGTGTGTGTCAGTTCGTGCCAGATTTCAAAGCCCTTTCTCACACCCGGGTCGGTCGTTACAATCGGATTTCCGTCTGCGTCAAAGAACTCACCGCCGTTGGCAAATACCACATTTTCTATCTTACAGTTACCGATGTTGACGTCAAAACCAAGCTGTGTGATTTTGCCGGATTCCGTAACCGTCAGCAATTCCTGGTATGCCAACAGTTCATCATAGGTCTCGGGAGCACGGACATTACCGTCTGCATCGATCAGATCCACCGGCTTTCCGGTAATGGTTGTGTCTGCTTTCTGTCCCACCTTGGTACCGGTCCAATCGGCATCCGTCGTATCCTTTAACTGGTTCACAATGTCGATATTGTAATAGAGAACACGGTTGTCCAGCGCGTACGGCACACCATATACATTTCCTTCATAGGTCATGGGCTTCACATCCTCTTCATAGAAGAAATCCGTGCCGGCATTGAAAGTATCATCAAAGAACGGGGTTAAGTTCATGGAAACCTGGCCTCTTGCCCTGTCGCCGTTGTCCTTGATTGTCTGGATGTAGATATCGGGGCCGGACGGATCGGTCATTGCCGTAGTAATCTTGGTGAAATAATCCCAGAAAGAAATACCCACATAATTGATTTTTACATTGGTATGTTCTTCTTCGTACTCTGCGATAATTTTCTGGAACCAGTCGTAGTTCGCATCACCCTCCGGATAAATGGACCAGAAATTCAATGTAATATTTCCGTCCTTGTCCATTTTATCCGAGCTCTTGGAGCCGCATCCGGTAAGAGAGCTGACGCAGAGCAGCATTGCCATTAAAATACTTACTGTTTTGTTTCTCATCTTTTTCTTTTTCATATTGGTGTCCTCCTTTTTTCTCTTGTTTTTTTCTTTTTCTCAGCCTTTGACAGCACCGGCTTTCATGCCTTCCAGGAAATATTTCTGGCAGAACACAAAAATCACAATATTGGGAATAATGGAGATTACGGAACCTGCCATCAGAAGTCCCCAGTTTGTACTTGTCTGTGTCTGGAAAGCCCGGAGTCCTAAAGCCACTGTGGTCAGATTCGGGTCGTTTACATAAATCAGAGGTCCCAGATAATCGTTCCAGGAAAACAGGAATGCGAATACTGCCACTGTTGCCAGCACCGGTTTGGATAACGGAATCATAATGTTTGCCCAGATTCCCGCCTCCCCTGCGCCGTCTATTTTAGCTGCTTCGTATATTTCACCGGGAATTGATTTGTAAAACTGTTGTATCAGAATGATATTTCCTGCGCCTCCTCCTAAGAAAGCCGGCAGAATTAAAGGAATCCAGGAGTTGGTCATTCCGAAGCTGCTGTACATCTTATAAGTAGGAATCATCAGGATAAAGGACGGTAAAATCATTGTCACAAGCATCAGGGAGTAACAGAAATCCCGTCCCGGCCAGCGAAGTCTTGCAAAGGCATATGCCACAAGGGAGGAAGAAAGCAGTGTGCCGATTACTGTCAATCCTGTTACGATACCACTGTTTAAGAAATATCTGGCAAAGGGGATCGTCCGAAAGACATCCAGATAATTTTCCCATCTCCAGGAATCCGGTATCAACTGATTTAAGAAACCTACGGAAGTCATAATCTCTGTTTCCGTCTGTAAGGATACGGACAACATCCATACAAAGGGAAATAGGAAATATACGGTAAATAACACCAGTTGGAAAAGGACAAGTCCCTTAATCAGCAATTCCTTTCTTCTCTTTTTTTGTGCAGCTTTGCTTTTTTTCTGCTTTTTTTCATCCATATTTCCTCATCACTCCTATCAAAAACATAACAAGTTATTCATCAATGTCTACAAGTAAATTATCATGTCGTTTTTGTCTTGTCAATAGACCCCCATTATCTTCCGGAAAACGAAATCATTATCTTGATAAACTTGATATATTATGTATACTTTTCCCCTTTATGGTTCTTATTTTTATTGCACCATGCACAATTATTGTGTAATTTTCTTGCTTTGCAGTGTCTTTTTTACTTTGTGATGTTTGCTTGTTTTTGCAGATTTTATTATCTCGTTTTTCTGAACTTTATGCCGTTTTCCTCTGTATTTTCTGTTGACAATGTCCTATTTCTTTCGTATACTGGAAGCATAAAGTATACATTCTATACAAGTTGTTATTCAGCCAACCATACATGTTGTGTTTCATAACCATACATCATGTATTCCATAAGTGTTTTCATAGGAGGGATGAGAATATATGGGGAAATTTTTATATCAGGAAATTAAAGATTATTTATTGGGGCTTATCAAGGAGCATAAGAGTGAACCGCATTATCAGCTTCCATCCGAAAATCAGCTTGCCTTAAAATTTGCCACGACACGCATTACGGCAAAACGGGCTCTTACCGAGCTTCAGGAAGAAGGTTATATTTATCGTGTACATGGCAAAGGCTCTTTTATCAATCCGGAAATTGCTTCCAATAAAGAATTGAGAACAAATGATTTTATCTGCATGCTGCTTCCCAATCTGGAAAGCCGCTTTATTGCCGATATGATAGCCGGCACAAAACAATATCTGAAAGAACAGGGGTACCACCTTCTCCTTTTAAGTGAAGCCCAGAAAGACCTGAGTGAATCCAAGCTTATCAGCCATATTGTAGAATTAGGTGTCAAAGGCATTATCGTTTTTCCCAACAGCAGAGCTACTTATAATAAAGACCTGCTTCTCCTTGCATTGAACAAATTTCCCGTCGTCTTCGTTGACCGTACCCTGCAGGATTTAGATATCAGTTCCGTCACCAGTGACCACACGGAAATCGGTAGAAAAGGTGCGCAACTATTGTTCGACAAGGGCTGCAAAAATATCGGCTTTATTACCATGCCTCCCGAGTATTCCAGCAGTATTGCCCAACGTATCAACGGATATGAAAAAGCCCATGCGGAAAATGAACTCTACATTAAATCCCACAATGTTCTTCTCCTTAGAAAAAACGACCCCAACCAGGTCAATACCATCTGCAAATATCTGAAAGAGCATCCCGATCTGCAGGGACTGCTTTCTTATGGCGGCAAAGTCGGCTTAAATTTATACCGTGCACTTGCCATGACCGGTATTTCCGTACCGGATCAGTTGAAAATTGTATTTTTAGATGACGAATACGAAGAATTTCAAGACTTTCTTCCCTTTTCCCCCACCTGTATTTTCCAACATGCCAAGGAAATCGGCAGGCAGGCTGCGCAGCTTGTTGTCGGTTATATTCAAAAAAAATCCGTTACTAACGACAAAGTACTGCTGGAATGCGATGTCATAGAAAGGGAATCTACCGGAGGTAAGTGTGTATGAAAGTAGAAAAGATTTTTTATTTTGCATCCACTCATTGGGACAGGGAATGGTATAAAACCGTGGATGAATTTCGTTATATGCTGATACCGGTTCTCGACAAGGTCATTGATACCCTGCAAACCAATCCGGCATTTAAGATTTTCACGCTGGACGGACAGACAAGTGTGCTGGAAGATTACCTCACCATCCGCCCTGAAAAACGTGAAGTCTTAACAAAGCTGATTCGGGACGGACGTATCATCATCGGTCCCTGGTACACCATGCCCGATGAATTTTTACTCTCCGGCGAAAGTCTGATACAAAACCTGCTTGCCGGACACCGCATTGCTTCCGGATACGGTGCAAAGCCCTTAAAAAACGGTTATGTCTGTGATATTTTCGGACATATTGCCAACCTTCCCCAGATTCTTAACGGTTTTGGCATTGACAGTGCCCTCATCAGCCGTGGCTGCAACGACAGTGAAATCGAGTGTTTCTTTGACTGGGTGTCCCCGGACGGTTCCCGCGTACTTACCTTTAAGGCTCCCGAAACCTGTGGTTACGGTTCCTTCCATTTTGAGGTCATGAGTGAATTCAGACCGGACTACACTTCCCACATGGAAGAAATGACAGCACGCGCCATTGCGTATGTAGAACGTGAATGTACACGTACTTCTCTTCCCTATGTGATTCTGATGGACGGTATGGACCACGAAACCATCCACGAGTTTGTTCCCGAGATACTGAATGCACTGTCCCGGCATTTTAACTGCCCCGTGGAGCAGGTGCGGCTGGATGAAATTCCCGGTCTCATCCGGGGTACCCGTCCTGTCAAAAAAGGAGAGCTTGCCGCTCACGGTCAGGCAAATGTGATGCACAATAAAGTAATTCCCCACACGCTTTCTTCCCGCTATGATTTGAAGCGTGCCAATGATGACTGTCAGAATTTGTTAGAACACTATGCCCTGCCCATTTCTGCCATTGATAGCATGGCCGGCGCCTCTCCCATAACTTCTTATCTGGACTATGCCTACGGTCAGCTTTTGCAAAATCATGCGCACGACAGTATCTGCGGATGTTCCATTGATGCTGTCCATAGGGAAATGCTGACCCGTTTTGAAAAAGCCAAACGTACCGCCAATGAATTTTTTGAGCAGTTCTGCGGCAAAGCTTATCAGACAGCCCTGACAGCGGACGGCAACGTAGAAGTAAAGTTATTCAATCCGCTCCCATATGAGTACCGGGGACTTTTGGAATTTGACATTGATTTTGCACCGGAATTTGAGACTTCCGCGCTTCCTTATATCCGTTATGAGCAACGGAATACCTTCCTTGTCTATGATGAATGTGGACAGGAACTCCCTTACAATATTATTCGTGCCGCCCGCAACAGACAGGTACGGCAATACGGCGGCAACAAACGTTTTGCGGATCCCCACCGTATTGCTCTGAGCGGTGTGCTCCGTCCTATGGGTTTTACCACCTTTACCGTTAAACCGAGCCCTCTGCCCTACCGTATTACCGACAGGTTTTCCACAGGACCCGATAGCTGTGAAAATGAATATATCCGTTTTGTTATCTGTTCTGATGGTACGATTACGCTGACTGATAAAAAAACCGGTCACACCTATACCGGTCTCCATTCTTTTATAGACTGTTGTGAAGCGGGAGATGGCTGGTACCACACCCGCCCCATACAGGACAGAGTTCTCTCCTCCGCCGGTGCCCGGGTCAGCATCGAAAAAATCTTTGACGGCTATGCATCCTGTATTTTCCGGATACGTTATGAATGGACTCTGCCGGAGGAAAAGGTAACCGAAGCAGGATTTTCCAAGCGAAGTGAACACTACGTTCCCTTTATTATTACGTCCGATTTTACCATTGCCCGTGACTCTAAGTTAATAAGTGTCCATACCGTTGTAAATAACACTGTACGTGACCACCGTCTGCAGTTGCACCTGCCGACCGGCATTCGCACCACGCAATACAGTGTCAACCAATGCAACTTGATTCTTTCACGGAATGTAGGGCTTGACAACAGTCATTACAACTGGAAAGAAGCCGACATTACCGAATATGCTTTTGAAAATCTGGCATTTCTCCGGGATGATACCCATGGTCTGGCATTTATCTCCGGCGGCGGGCTTCATGAAATTTCCTGTCCGGGTGATGCTGCGAACAGCATGGATATCACTTTGATGCGCTGCTTCTCAAGAACCGTTGGCACGGACGGGGAACCTGACGGAGAACTTCCCGGACTTTTAGAATGGGACTACGCTCTTTTACCGCTTGCCGGAGAAAGCAATGCCGAACTGGTACGGCAAAAAGATTGTTTTGTCTGCGGCTACCGCGGTTTTACCATTCCTTCCGGTAAATTCATCCCGGAAGAAAGTGCTTTCACATTCACTTCCAAAGATTGTGTTTATATTACCTGTATGTCTTCCGGCAACAACGGCATGCTCATTCGTGCCGCCAACTACGCCGGCAAAGAAAGCACCTGCTCCCTTGTCTTTTGCCGCCCGGTAAAGGAAGCCTGCCTGTGTGATTTTCTTTCCCGTCCCATCGGTAACGTATCCGTTTCCGGTAATCAGGTTACAGCAGCCGCAGGCACTTATCAGATGATTAATATACTTGTAAGATTTGAGGATTGAGAAAGGAAAACGCCCTGCAACGAGAAGCCATTCATAGCCACTTCGTGGCTATTTCATCGCGGCAGTCGCCGTTTTTCGACAAACAAAAAATACCCGGAAGAGTGCGAGCACTCTTCCGGATTTTCTGGTATAAGCGTAAAGGCAATAAAATAGGGACTTGCAAATAAACTTGCAGTCCCTATTATTATCGCCTTAAATGGCGCTTATTTCATTGCTTACGCGCAGATTACTCGATGATAGTAGCTACACGACTGTTAATGTCACGAATCGTATTGTTTTGGATATTTCTAGTAATGTTTTATTTTATATAATGGTACATTTTGTGATTATTATATCTATTTCAAAAACTTTTCAAGTCCAAAATAAGCCCATGGGCTTTTTACCTCCAATTCAAATGAAAGGACTGTTAACAATGAAATTGATACACGCTGAATATAACCCGATGCATAACAGCATCGACATTAACCACTATAACGGCTACATCCTCCGGATTGACTGCAATCAGGCAGAATCTGGGATTCGGACCACTCCTAATTCTCAACGGTGTCTGAACGCTTTGGCAATTGACAATCCGCTGGAATATGCCCGGCTTGCTCTGGATGGTGAGATGCAGGCATGGGTGGATGCGGAGGATAGTTTGGAGGTGTTTTAAACTCCATATCTATATAGTTGTAAACGGATGGCTCTCACAAGCCATCCGCTTCTATTTCTATTCATCTGCCACTTCTTCTAACGCTTTAAAATCGCAACAGAACTTAACTACCTTTCCGGTTGCCATCTGTTTATCGTACAACTTGTTGGCTTTTCCAATTACCTCATCAATTACCTTCAAGCAAAAGGAATATTCCTTATTTAGCAAGTCCTTATATTTCTTGACATCATCGGCATCTGCGTCCTCAGGATTAATATTTACTCTACTGTAAACACCAGCCACAATCGGAATCATTTTCTTAATATCCATAACAGAAAGAATATGCTTTACATCATCATCTTCTGCTGCCACCCAAATATCTCCTTGTCCCATACTGGGCTTCTTCGCCATCTCATAAACTAAGTAACATTCCTTATCGACATTTTTCCATGTCTTATGCTTTTCCTTGGCTGAAGATAATGGAATTACATATTTTCTGTCATTTTTATTTATCAGAATTCCTATGTATGGCTTATTCTCATATCCGCTTGGCTTATAATATACCTCTGAGCATGCATCATGCAGCTTTTTGATGTAGCTCTGGTCAATGTTGATAAATGTCAACTTTCCCTCCAATGTAAACATAATACTGCTCCTTTGTATTTTGAGTTAAAAAATGTGGGAAGACTAAGCTTCCCACTCGTTAATGTTCATCTCTTTACGGATTGATTACCGAAGGTTAATGGAGACCATCTTTAATGTTCATCTCTTCTATGGTTCAAGACCATAAGGTTAATGGATACCTCTCTATAATTATAATATGACAATTAACAGACTATGTCAACTGCAATATTATATATTACATTTTATCCTCTTAAAAAAAATTTATTCTGACAAATACTATAATAATTCTGTCAGTTCATCCTTTGATTTCCTACCCATAAATACAAACTCCATTAAAGAATGAAATTCATTAACTTCATCTGAATAATCAACAATATCTAGATCCCTAAAATCAGTATAATATTTCACAGCCTCTTCAAAATCACTATACATTTTACCCGACTCATTAACTGACGTTCTTGCATCACTTATTTTTTGATACAACAAACTATATATATTATCAAATCTATCGAAATCTAAACTCACTTGGTACATTCCTGGAGCGACTTCAACTCCACCCAATTTTATATATTTTTCTTTTTCAGCAGCCGTAGGATACGGTATCATTTTTATTTCTTCGCTATTAGCTTCTAACCAGTCATAAGCAGTTTCCTTATTATACGTCTTAATTATAGATAAACACAACTTATTTACTATCTGTATATTATTTTTATCTTTTTCATACAAATAATTCCAAGTTTTGTACCTTATAATCGGTGGCAAGAAAGAAAATTCATGTAAAACTAACGGAGAAAAATATATATCTATTTGATAATCTAAAAAATATTTTATAAAAATTAATGCATACAAATCTAGTAAAGCGTCCTCAATTTTCCCCACTTCTTCATATGTAAAATCATCTATATGCTTCGTATGCGTTCCATCACGTCCAATAGGATTTATTACATTTACAATTTGAATCAATCTGTCGCTTAAATCTGTCCCCAAACTATCCATACCGCTTTTTATCGCAGAATTTCGGGAATTTATTCTTACCTCGCCCAACATTAAGGAACTATCACTACCAATATTTAAAATTTTTCGCACTAGAACTTCTGCATGTTTTCTTATTCCAGCCACTTTGCCCATATTAGATATTTCTACATATCTTGTATCATGCAATAAATTACTCATTAATATTGCATATTCTCTATTATCAAAATTTATCATATATTACTTCTCTCCTTTATCTCTTCCAATATGAATATAGGTATAAATATAATATGATTGCATATACTATTTCAAAAAAGCAAACCGAGGTAATTATCTATGCAAAACAAAATATCATATTCACATCTATTTGTTTCTATAGACGAAATAATATCATATCTTAAATCCTCCGATTCTCCCGAGCAATATATCGAAATACTCCAACAAATCCAACAAGCTTTGGTTGCACTTGAACTGATTAACTTAGCAAGTTATCCTGCTGACTTTATCTGAAAATCTCGTCATATAATGGTTGTATTCCAATAGGAATATCACTAATAGCTTTATGTACCCGCTCTTTAATAATTTGTGCACTAGCTTGCACTCCCACATATGTTCCATCTATAGTCACACTTCCTGGAACCAAATTTGAAAGTAATATTAACCACTCTTTAACCTGTGATGTAGAATAATCTTTCCCCATTTTGGCTTTAAGCTGATATCTAACAATATTTATTACCGGAGCTTCTGAATCACTTTTTTGCAGTTCATAGATTATATCTATTAATTCGTAATATGGTGGTTTTTCTACTTCCATTTTTTCTATATTTTCTATCCATTGATGAACATCTTGTGGTGCATAACATGTTTCAAAAAGTTCTCGTAATTTATCCAAACCAATTTGCTTCGGTGTAATCAAAAGTAACAGTTTTATTAAATCTTTTACTGTCATCATTGTGACTTTTTCATTCTTCGCCTCAACAGAAATTGCACTCAAATCATCGCCAGCCCCTTGATAATCAATTGCCACTTCCAAGCTAAAGTCCGCATTATGTGCTTCTCTATGTCTTCGCAATCCTGACAAATGTGCGGTAGCCGCTGCAATTTTATTTTTTGCAGTACTTTTTGCATCATATGTTAATGAATAACTTTTGTTTTTCCCCTCTTCATTAAAGCCTAAACATGCCTCTGCCTTTCCATCAGGCTCACCATTTCCACCTATAGGAGTCACTTCAAATCCAAGAACAGTAAGCACACGTGCAACAGCCTCTTCCAAACCACTAGGATTATCTAATGAATCTTTTAAAAACATTGCAGCAGTAGGAATTCCCATCTTATCTGATAGCGCCAATTGTCGAAGTGTACTGTCTCTTCTTTTAACAATTTCATTAACCATATCTTCATCTAATGAAAGCTCATATAAATGCGACTCAGTTAATACTTCTGTTATAACCATACTCTCCAATGGTATTAAGTTATTGTTGCTATCTATATAATTGGCTACATATGGATGAGACTTATTTATCGATAAAGTTCTTGTAAACAGATTTAACTTTGCTATTGGCTCGTCTATCTGTTTATAATCATATTCAATTTTTTCTATAACCTGCTCTCCAGTTTCTAAATCCTTTTCATATAATTTTAACAATTCTTCTTTCTTGTCGTCAGCAGGTTTTTCAATTAATATCGGATTAACAATTTTATCTTCGAAATACTTTTGAACGAAATTGTACACAGGCCTTTTAGATGTTGTATATGCCGTTTGAGCCATTCTATAGGAAACTGATTTTTCCTGATCCATCTTTTTTTCTTGTTCAAAATAATATTTTCTTACTTCATTATTAAACTTCTTCTTTATATACTCTTTTAGTTGAGTATATGGTGTCGAGTCTCTTACAGCCTCACGTGTAGATGTCAAGTTAGCATCTAATTCATCTGCATTAATAATAATTCTTGTTCTATTAAAGGCACCGTGCGAAAACGCTTCCATCCCTAATAGTGGATCATCTAAATTAATCAAGCGCCCTCTTATACTCAAAAAAATTCCATGGCTTCTGCCAAGATTTGAAGATTTTCCATCTACCAAAGAATCTTCATACAAAATAATTTCACCATTAACACCTCTTAAGTTCGGTAAATCGACAAAATATTTATCTTCATTCTGTTCATCTACCTCAACTCTACTAGTAGCTCCCTTAATTTTATCTAAGGTTTCATCATCTTTTCCAATAATCCACTTTTTCATTATTGGAGTATTTATCTTTGATGATTCTACTTTTGCACCATTAAATTTCAAATCGAATCCCGGATTCAAAGGTAGTGCTGTACTCAACAACCATTTTAATCTTCCGATTTTTATTTCTGAAGCTTTTGGTTTTAACTCTGTCATTAAACTTATTGTCCACGTTTTCGGTGCATTTTTTCCAAACAGGTCAAAATTTAGTAATTCTGTTTGTATGTATTCTTCCGCAATCTGCTTGACTTCGTCTTCCGTAACCTCCCTTTCATCAATCTTTATCCCATTTACATCATCATTTATTAAATTATAATCCATTGTTGCTAATATGAATCTTTTGTCTTTTTTTGATATGTATGTTAACTTTCTTGCCAATATATATGTCGACAATTTTCCTATTCCAAATTGTCCAATTTGCAATCGTTTTTTGTCCCTATCTTTCTTTTTTCTTTTCAGTGATTCACCTATTTTCCATAACTGTTTTAATTCGTCTGCATCTAGTCCTTCTCCATTATCACATACCCATATATATGCATTAGTAACAGTGGGATCATCTGGGCTATAAACTGATACCTTACTAGCAAATGCATCGTATGAGTTGCATATTAATTCTTCGAATGCTTTATTCGGACTGGAATATAACCCAGCCGAAAAAAGTTCAATAATCCTACTGCTAATTGTAACATCTATATCATCAATCTTTTTCCCTACTGTTTCAAGATTCATTCGCAATACCTCCCGCTAATTATAAATTCTTCGTGATATATTTGTTTCTTGGTTTTATCTTTGGAAAATTTACCGTTGCTATCCCTAAAAGGCACACAGATTCCTTTTGAAATAGTCCTCTTTCCTATTTTTATGTCTTTAAATCCTTCTTTAGCTAATGTTTCCACCAAATGTTTAGAGTTTAATATCTTAACTCCTTTATATTCTGTATCTCCTATTACAAAAAATATCATCCCACCATTATTCAACATAGAAGTACTTTTTTTCACTGCCGCTTGCATATCCAAATAATATCTCGCAACTGATTTAACCTTTGATTTTGGACAACCATTTATGCTCAACAAATTAACAATTTCCTTCCCCGTATTATTTAACATTGATACATTTATATCTTCTTCATTACAATAATATATACTACCAATCGACCCTTTGCGTAACTTTCTATAATCATCTGTATAATTCAACCATAGCGAAGATAACTGATGTAAATCTGCATATTCGTATGAAGTTACATAAGGAGGGCTTGTTATTAGCAAATCTACCTTTGGTAATTCTTTAGATGTCAAAAAATTCTGACACTTTACTTCCACATTACTTGTACTAACTTTCAACTCCTTAACAGCTTTTAAAAATTTTTTATACTGCCTAGCAAAACATCTATTAACATCAACTTCTTTTTTACTTGGATCAACTTGTGGCTTTATAGACTTTGTTAACCACTTGGAACATGATTTCAGTATTGATGAGAATATACATTCAAATGCATCTCTATATCTCTTATCTTTAACAACCAACTGAATTGACTGATATACCTTCAAGAGACTCAAATAACTATTTTCCGTAAACCAATACTGTAATCTTTCATCTGCACGATTATACTCACTATTTTTAATCTCTATTGAATCTATTTTGCTCTTTATTTCCTTATAATAATTTTCTAGTATCTGTGGATTGTAATCACAACTTTTAGTCTTTGCAATTAATGTAGCAACTGGATTTATATCACACCCCCAAAAATCATAATTATGAATTTTAGCCTCAAGTGCTACGGTTCCACATCCACAAAAAATATCCGCCACTTTATTTATATCTACACCTTCACTTTTAGCATATTCAAATGCTTTTGATGCAATAAATGCCGGAAACTTTGCTGGATATGAATGAATGGTATGCATTATCATCTCCTCTTTCTCACAATCATTCCATTCTACATCTATATTTATCATATTATAATCTATATCATACCCCTCTTTTAGTGTAACCATGCTTAATATTCCTCCTCTACGAAAATGTTGTGTAAATCACAAAATTGTTTAAACATATTTAAAGCAATTTGTCTCGGTTCGGATTTCCCGTTTTCCCAACGATTTATCGTCGCAAAACTTACACCTAATTCTCTCGCCAATTGTTCCTGACTATAACCTGTTTCTAACCTTACTTTTTTTACTTTTTCTTTAAAATCCATATGTTTCCTCTCATCATTACTCAAAATATTATAACAAATATTATAACATTTGCTATAACACTCGTCAATCCATGTCAAGTCCATAGCCACTTCGCGCACTTCTGTTATCTACCCTATATTCAATAACTCTATCATCCTTCATACGGACAATAATGCTCTGCTTTCGACTGAAACTCCTTCAAATTACAAATCTTCATATCCGCATCAAACTCGGCAATGGTAACTCCATCAAAGCCATCCACATTGCCCTCGTAGTCGCACTTAAAATACCATTCCACAACAGCTGTATTCCCAGACACAACCACACGCTTTATATCCCACTGCAAAACAGTACCTTTCAGGTTCCAATCCTCAAACCATCTTATTATCTGTCTGATGCCTTTATACACCGGGCCATAACACTCGCTGTAAATAATGTCGTCGCTAAAAATCTCCTTTACAGCATCACTATCTTTATCCAGCCAGCATTGAAAATATTTTCTAATAATCGCTTCCATTCTGCACTTACTCCTTCATACTCTCAACCGTTTCCTCCACAGAAATACATTCCGCATATCTTCCCTTCCACATAAACTCGTTATAATACTTATAACTCTGCTCTCCAGTCATAAAAGCATTATCAAATGTAGAATTTGCATTCTCCGGTACAATCATTTTAAAACCATGTTCAAAGCCGCACTTGATTGTTGCATCAATACAGTAATCTGTCTGCAGTCCCACAACAACTACTGTGTGGACATTCTTCTCCCTCAGGTATTCCAACAAGCCAGTCCTCTTAAAAGAACTATTTACCATCTTATCAAAAATCTTCTCACCCGGCTGCGGGCTAAAACCTTCATATATCTCAAAACCCGGTGTCCCTTTCGTCAATTCTGCACCGGCACCATCATCGTGTCTTACATAAATAACTTCAACATTATTCTCTCTGGCTGCTGCAATTAATATTTTAACAGCATCTTCAAACGCATTAAAATTATATAAATCCGGCATAGTTATTAACTTCTGCGTATCGACTACTAAAAGTACCATTCTTATACCACCTCAATCTCTTCTAAGCCTTCTAATCCATGAATCCCACGAGAACAACTCCACATCTCTATTATCCCTTCCAAACTGGTATCTCAAATCACTTTCCTCTATATCATTTTCAGGAGTTCTACCAGCCACAATAACAAATCTAATATTGACATTTTTATCTGGATCAACTTGCAATTCTCTCTTCGGTGCTAAAAACGCATTATATATATCCTCTCCTGATTCTGCTCTTTTTCTGACTCTATGGAGTTCTTTTCTAAACGATTCATAATCATTATAAATATACTTACGATGATTCCTAATCTGACTATTTGCTTCCTCAATCTTTGCATTAAAATTATCATAATGTCCACGCTTTTTTAAATTAAAGTCTGCACCCTTTATTTCAATAAACGTAACATTCATAGTTGATCTGCTAGAAAATATCGCAAAATCTACTCGCCTCTCTCCAATTGGAAACTCCGAAAATACAATATACTCATCATTAGGTGAACTATATATTTCAGCAATCAAGGATAAATCTTTTTTTATTAACGCACCCAACTCACGTTCTGACACACTTGCATCTATTAATTCTTTCAACCTTTTTTTACTTATTGCATTTTCTTGTATTTCAATTTCCCTCTTGACATATTCTGGTGATTTTAAGTATTGATTATTAATAAACGGATTTATCTCATATCTTTTCTTTTCTATCAGTCTTTTTATTGACAATATGTCCATAGACTTTTTGGCAAACTCATTCTCATCACACTCTGTCAAAATCTCAATCTGTTTTTTAGACAATGTTCGTTCCACATTGCCATATTTATCAACAATCGCCATACTATTATCAAAATCATCATGTAAAATGTGAATTTTGCAATCAAGCAAATATCCATCATCATATAGCAAATGTATAACTGTATCACATACTGTATCTAAATATGGTGCATTAGACATAATATCTATATCGATTAAAACACAAATCATTTCATTTTGAGAGGTCTTACTCTGCATAAACCGTCCTCTCGCATCCTAAATGATTTAAATCTAAAAATAAAATCACTAATTTTCATCCAAACCCCTCTTATTTGTTACGTTTTATATGTATACCCTTGCCTTCTTCATTTTTCATAATTTACTTACTATACCTCAAAACTCTCCGTCTTCAAATCACAATAATATCTGCCACTCTGTGCAGTAAATCTCAGAACACAATAATCCGGATCTGTAACACCTTTCTTATAAAACATGGTGTCCCCTTTTCTCCAAATCGTATTCTTTGTTTCTTGGTCTGTTAAGACTTCCATCTGCAAATTTCGCTTCACCGGTGTGCGTATTTCGCTTGAACCGGTGTGAGCATATTGCTTCACCGGTGTACGGATACGGTTCATCGGTTTAAAACACATTGTGGTATAGTTTTCTCGTAGTAAAAAATACTTACGAGAAAGGAGCATACACTTATGCAAAACTGTACTACAATCCTTGGAATCATAGATATGCGTCAGCGTGGCATATCCTATGATGACTGCCGCAACCGGTATCACATCGGCTGCAGCACGATCTCTTTGATCATGAGCCGCTTTCATGCATGCGGCAAGGATCTTGACACGCTGAAGCAAATGTCCGCAGAGGAGGTGGAGTATTTATTCTTTCCACCGGAAAATTTACGCAGAAAAGATGATTCCGTCATGCCGGATTATCAGATGGTATATGACAGACTGACTGCGCCGGGCAGCAAAGCAAACCTGTTCTATCTCTGGCTGAAATACAAGAAGAAATGTCCTTCCGGTTATCAGTACACACAGTACTGCCTGCATTTCAAACGTTTTGTTGAAAAGAATTACGGTTCAGAAGCTGTCAGCATGGTAGTGGAACGGATCCCCGGCGAGAAAGTCTATATCGACTGGATCGGCGACCAGCCAGAAATACTTATGGATTCAATCACCGGTGAACTTAAAAAAGTCCACTTCTTTGTCACGACTGTTGGCGTAAGCAACCTTGTTTATGCCGAAGCATTTGAAGATGAAAAACTTCCTAACTTTATTGCTGGAACCGTTCATGCATTGGAATCCTACGGGGCACTCCCTAAGTATCTTGTACCCGACAACTTAAAAACAGCAATCACCAGACACACAAAGGATGAACTGGTTATAAACAGTGCTTATCAGGATCTGGAAAACTTTTATGATGTCGTAATCCTGCCGCCACCGCCCCGGAAACCGAAAGGCAAGCCTACGGTAGAAAAATACGTGCAGTTTCTGGAAACACATCTGTTGGAAGACCTGAAAGAAAAGGTCTATTACAGTATTGAAGACATCAACCGTGATGTATGTCAAAAAATAGCGGACATCAACAACGGGAAAAAGACACCACAGTCCCTTTCAAAGATGGAAAGTTTTCTTCGATATGACAAACCACAGATGAAGCCACTTGCCGGTGAATCCTTCGTGCTGTGTGATTATAAATACTTTGCCCCTGTACCGAATAATTACCATTTGTTGTATGATGACCACTATTACTCTGTATTGTACACGTATTATAACCAGCCTTCAATTCTTAAGGCTACAATGGCAGAAATCCGTATCTGTGACCGTAACAACAAACTGATCTGCACACACAGACGATCCTATAAGGAATTTCCTAAATACATCACCAGGCAGGAGCACATGGCTCCCGAGCATCAGTATTACAAAGAAGTCAATTCAAAAGATGGTGCTTACTACAGGCGCTGGGCTGCCAATATCAGTCCATATATGGCGAAGCTTATTGATACGGTATTACTTGCACCACGGCACGAAGAGCAGGCATACAACAGCTGTAATGGCATCCTGCATATGTGTAAAGACTTTCCGAAACTGATACTGGAGGACATCGCAAAAACATGTGTGGAAAGCAATGCCTGCCGGTATTCCTATTTCAAAAAACTTTTGAAATACAAACAGAACAATCTTTCTGAAGGTTCTGTATATAAGCTTCCGGATCACAGTAACCTGCGCGGAAAGGAGGAGTATCAATGACCGATAAGCCTTCACTTTCCATAGAGGATTATGAAATCTGTAATAAACTGAAAAGTATGCGGTTCTCCGGAATGGCAGAGGCATTGGAAGAGGTACTGGCCGATCCGAACGCAGAGCTTCTTCCGTTCAGAGAAAAAGTCCAACGTATTGTCGATGCCGAATGGAACCTGCGATATACCAAAAAGCTGAACCGCTTTATAAAAAAGGCCACTCTCAAATATCCTGCTGCGGATCTGGATGATACCATTTATCATCCGGAAAGACAGTTAGATACACACATCATAGAGGAACTTTCTAAATGTGAATGGATCGAACAAGGCAAAAATCTTGTCATCACAGGAAAGACCAGTTCCGGTAAGAGCTATCTTGCTAATGCGTTATGTATCTGTGCCCTGCGCCAGTTCAAAACAGCCCGATATATAAAAGCAAGCCAGCTGATAAACGAATTATCCAAGGCTGAAAAGCTGGACAACTATCAGGAAGAGCTGTCAATCTATGCCGGATATGATCTGCTTGTTGTTGATGACTTTGGATTAATGAGCATGGATGTAAATAAGTGCCGTAACCTGTTTGAGGTATTTGACAGCAGGGATCCCCACAAATCCATCCTTGTGATTTCCCAGTTTCCGGTATCTTCCTGGTATGACATGTTTCAGGATTATACCTACGCAGAAGCGTGTCTTGCACGCTTACTCAGCGGAGCTTACCGTTTGGAAATGAACGGTAAAAATATGCGAAATATAGAACCTATAAACAAGCAATAAACGGACAGCGCACCGTTGGTGCGAGCCTCTTACACCGCTGACGCGAGAAAGGGGCTCCGTTTATCGACACCGTTTCAAGTTTTGTGTAAACGTTAAAAACTGATATAAGATTTGTGAATAGTTACAAATGGGCAGAGCCGATTTTCCGGATTCTGCCCATATCTACATTATACAGTAGTTTTTAGGCATGTCAATAAAACCTGCCTAAATTGACTGCTTTACAGGTTCTGCCCTGCCAGACGTTCTTCAAAATAAATTTCAAGCTGGGAATGGATCTGTCCCCAGTCCTGCCTGTGACCGGTCCATTTTTTCGTGATATCCATGGTTGCCAGATACAGCATTTTCAAAAGGCTGTCATCCGACGGAAAAACCGTCTTGCTTTTGGTCACTTTCCGGAGCTGGCGGTTGAATCCTTCAATGGCATTTGTGGTATAAATCAGCCGTCTTACTGCCTCCGGATATTTGAAATAAGTGGACAGGGTTGCCCAGTTATCATTCCAGGATTTATAGATTTTCGGGTACTTGGAATCCCATTTATCCTTGAACAGTTCCAGTTCATTTAAAGCGTTTTCTTCCGTTGGAGC